>NFYZ01007481.1_pt1 | contig 9879 bp, 9 predicted proteins | sample 1092561 | NCBI WGS metagenome assembly NFYZ01 (sample SAMN03609887, study PRJNA323583) | gut metagenome | isolation source: feces | host: Rattus norvegicus | place: Malaysia | collected 2013 | reverse complement strand
TCAAGCCTTTTTTTATAATATTACTTTTTCATTATATCAATCTATCCATTTCTTCAACTAATTCTTTGAATAGTTTTAATGCATTATTTACTGGTTCTTTATCAGTCATATCTACCCCTGCATTTTTTAAAACATTTATAGGGTAATCCGAACTTCCACTTTTTAAGAAGTTTAAATATTTATCTAAGCTTCCCTTTTCTTTCTTTAATATTTTTTGTGATAAGGCAATTGCTGCTGAAAATCCAGTAGCATATTGATATACATAATAATTATAATAAAAGTGAGGTATTCTTGCCCATTCCATTCCTATTTCATCATCTACAACTATATTTGCCCCATAATACTTCCTATTTAATTCTTTATAGGATTCAATTAAAAAGTCTGCAGTTAAAGCGCCACCTTCTTCTACGTATTTATAAATATCCCTTTCAAATTCTGCAAACATGGTTTGGCGATAGACAGTACCCTTAAATTGCTCTAAGAAATGGTTAATCAAATAAAGTCTTTCGTTGTCATCCTTTACGTTCTCCAATAAATAGTTTATTAAAATAGCCTCATTTAAAGTAGAAGCAACTTCTGCCACAAATATACTATATCCTCCATATATGAAAGGTTGATTTTTTCTAGTAAAATAGCTGTGGACTGAATGTCCCATTTCATGTGCTATAGTAAATATGTTATCAAGGGTCTCATGATAATTTAACAATATAAATGGCTTTGAATCATAACTTCCGCTAGAATAAGCTCCACTTCTTTTTCCCCTATTTTCATAAACATCAATCCATCTTGAGTTAAACCCTTCTCTAACTACCTCTAAATATTCTTTTCCTAAAGGTTCTAGTCCCTTTAGCACTACATCTTTCGCTTCTTCATAAGATACTTTTATATCTACATCCTTAACAATAGGAGTATATACATCATAAAAGTGTAATTTATCTACTCCTAAGGCCCTTTTTCTTATATCCATATACTTATGCATAGCATCTAAATTTTCATGAACTGAATCGATTAAATTATCATAAACGGACACAGGAATATTATTCTCATCTATAGCTGCTTCTAAACTTGAATCATAATTTCTTACTCTTGCATTAAATATATTTCCTTTAATACATCCATTTAAAGTTGAAACAAAGGTATTTTCAAATTCTTTATATCTACTATACAAGCCTTTATAAGCATCTTTTCTTACTTCTCTATTTTTATTCTCTAATAACGGGACAAAATTTCCATGAGTTATCTCAATGTCCTGCCCTTTTTCGTCTTTAATTACTGGAAATTTCAAATCTGCATTATTAAGCATAGAGAAAGTATTACTAGAAGCATTTCTGATCTCGCCAGTTTGAGCTATAAGCGCTTCTTCTGTAGGAGATAGAACATGTTGTTTTTGTCTTAAAACCTCTTTTAAATATTGTTTATATAATTTTAATTCCTCTTTTTCCTCAAAAAATTTACTTATATCTTTCTCAGTCAAAGTAAGTATTTCTGGAACTATAAAAGATGTCCTTTCACTTACTAATACATATAAATTCATAGCTCTATCATTTAAAGCTTGGTAAGTACTATTTCTACTATCTTCATCTAAACGCATATGGGTGTAGGCAAAAACATTATTAACTAATCTTAAAATTTCACCTCTCTTAGTTAAGACTTCATATAAACTATTGCTATTTTCTACTACCTTCCCTTTAAACTTAATAATTTCATTCGATAATTCTTTTACCTTATTAAAATCTTTTTCCCATACTTCATCACTTTCATACATGGATTCTAAATCCCATTTATGTTTTTCAGGGACTTCATTTCTTTCTAATACTTCACCCTTTTTCATTCCCATAAAAGTCCTCCTAAAATTTATCATTTATATTATTAATCTCTAATATTATTTATTGCTTCTATCATAATATTTCTAGCAATTGGAGCAGCACCTTGACCTCCTGTAGTCCCTTCATTTTCTAAAATAACAGATACGGCTACCTTGGGATCATCTGCCGGTGCAAAACCTATGAACCAAGAATGAGATTTACCAGATGGATTTTCTGCTGTTCCAGTCTTACCAGCAACCCTTATATTGTCAATTTTTGCATTAGTACCGGTACCGCTATTAACTACTTGTGCCATCATATTTTTTAATTCATTAGCATGGGAGTTATCCATACTATTAGACAGAACTATTGTCTCATTTCTGTTTATTGTAGTCCCTTTAGGAGATATTACCTCCTTAACCAATATAGGTTTTACAATCTTCCCATTATTTCCCACACCCGAAGCAACCATAGCCATATTCAACGGTGTTACAAGGACTTCACCTTGACCAAAACTTGATGCAGCTACATCAGTTTTTCCTAAATTCTTTTTATAAGGAAAAGAGGATCTTGCAGTTGGTAAGTCAAAAGGAATTTCCTTATTTATCATAAATCTGTCAGCAACTTCACCTAATTTATCTTTTCCTATTTGTAATCCCATATTCGCAAAATAGGTATTACAGGATTTTACAAGGGCCTCTTGTAAATCCAAATTCCCATGGGCAGTTTCACTATAATCTTTAAGGGTGTAACCTTCTACTGTTAAAGCTCCTGTACATTGAAAATTTTTCTCTACATCTGGACTTTCTAAAGCTGCTGCTGCAGTAATCACTTTGAAAGTAGAACCAGGAGTATAGAGTCCTGTAATAGCCCTATTTAAAAATGGACTGTCTGGATGTTCCATTATATTATTCCATTCTTCTCTTAACGTATTAGGATTAAAATTTGGTTGACTTACCATAGAGTATATTTCTCCCGTTTTAGGATTCATAGCTACTATAGATCCTTTTTTACCATTAAGTAATTCATTGGAATATTGTTGTAAACCATGATCTATAGTGAGCTTTAAAGAATTCCCTTCAGTGCTAGGGGTAATAATCTTTTGTATTTCTTGTAATGGAGTATTTTCCTTTATATTTAACAGTTCATTATTGTATTCTAATTCTAAACCAGCTTTCCCATATTCTCTATAACTATAACCTATAATATGACTATATATGTTGTCAAAATTATAATGTCTTATAGTTGAATCATCAGTTTTTTCACTATAAGCTAATATTTTTCCATTCCGGTCAATAATAGAACCTCTTAATATGTTTTCCTCATTAATCCATAATCTTTTGTTATAACTATTATTTTTTATTTTAGTGGCGGTAAATATTTGAAAATAACTTAAATATACTATTAACCCTACAAATAAAATACAAACTGCTACAAATACTACTACCATTCTTTTTATTTCTTTATTCATAGTCTTCCACCTCTATCTCAATCTCTTCTGATGCTACCTGAAGTATACCTAAAGCTATAAAGCTGGCTATCATTGAGCTACCACCATAGCTTACGAAAGGCAAGGTAATTCCTGTCAGAGGTATCATTTTTACAACCCCACCAAATATAATAAAGGCTTGAAATCCAAACATAACTGTTACACCAAAGGCAACTATTTTAAAGAATAAATCTTGCTGACTTAATGCTATTTTAAATCCTCTATAAACTAATATTAGAAATAGCATTATTACTGCCATACCAGTAAATAAACCCATTTCTTCACATATAGCAGAGAAAATAAAGTCTGTGTGAACTTCTGGTATAAAATCTGGATAACCCAAACCTATACCAGTACCAAAAAAGCCTCCACTGGCTATTGCAAAAAGGGATTGAGTTATTTGATAACCCTTATTATCTATATATTGCCAAGGGTCAAGCCATGTTTTAACTCTTATTCTCACATGATTAAATATAAAATAAGATACAACTGCACCTATTATAGATAGACAAATATTATAAAATATTAACTTCCTATCTTCTTCATATACAAATTGAATGGATAAAAATATTAAGTAAAAGACTAAGGCCATTCCCAAATCTTTTTGTAAAAATAAAAAACCTAGGAAAACATAAGCAGATATTAACATGTAATAGCCGCCTCTCCCATTTTTGTCGTATTTATCTTTATTTACGTAATAAGATGCAATGAAAAATATAAACATCAACTTAATAATTTCAGCAGGTTGGAAACTAAACTTACCTAGTTTTATCCAGTTTTTGGAACCACCAATAACACTTCCAAAAACTAAAGTAGCTAGAAATAATCCTAGGGAGCCTACCCCATATAACCATATCCAATTTTCCCAAACCTTAATTTTCTTTACAATAATATAGGTTAGGAAAAAAACTACAATACCTCCACTTACCCATATTACTTGCCTCATGCCTAGATATGGATCAATTCTATATATCATTAAAATCCCAATACTTAATAGCATGGACACAACTAAAAATATATAATAATCTCCTGAAGATATTTTTAATAGAAGAAAATTAGATATATATATTACAAATATTAATATAACACCTGAAATTAGTGTAGCCTTATCAATATTATCTCTCTCGTGAGCAAATAGTAGCAATAATATTAAAATATGAAAAAAAACAAGAAGATTTCTTGGTACCCTGTAACTCGTCAGCTTTTTAAACATTCTTCCACTCCTTAATCCTCATTGACAAATAAAAATTCTACAGCTCCTAATTTTATCCTATCACCATTTTTTAATCTAACCACGTCCATTATTTCTTCTCCATTTACAATTGTACCATTTCCACTTTCCATATCTTCTAAGTAATAATCCCCTTCGTCTTTTACTATACGTAAATGTTCTCTTGAAATATAAGGATCTTTAATTACAATACTACTTTTATTACTTCTTCCTATTGATACATTGTCGTCTATTGGATAGTATTCCATTACCTTAAAGGGTAGTGTTTCTTTTCTATTTATTAGCTTTAAGTAAGTATTTTTATCTACAGAAGATAAATTCATACCCTTTATATCTAAATAGATCAGCCGAATAATATTTAGCATAAAAAGATATACGATTATTATAAAGATGTATTTAAAAACCAATGAAAACATATTATACATTTGTTTACCTCCAAAGATTTCTTCTATTTTTAATATTATCATATTGCAAGCTTATTGTGAATAAGTACAAAGAAATGTTTAATACATTTAGTTTTATTTTCTACAATTATCTGATAAAATACACTTATAGTATTTTTAAGGAGCGTGTGTACATGAGTAAAAAAATTTATCGTTCTAAATCAAATAGAATGATCACTGGTGTATGTGGAGGACTAGGGGAATACTTTAATATTGACCCAAACATTATTAGACTATTTTGGTTAATATTATCCATATCCACTAATGGCGGCGGTATTGCTGCCTATTTTGTCTCTTCTATCATAATACCTGAAGATAATAGTGGGGTAACATACTACGAAAATGATAATTACAATGGTCAAAACACCTATAAAAACAGTGCCGTATTCATAGGTATTGCTCTTATTATAGTAGGCAGTATACTCATAGCTAAAATGATATGGCCCCAATCCTTCTTTAAGCTTTATAATTTACGTAAATTTTGGCCTGCACTATTAATTATTGCTGGGATATCTCTTTTATACAAGGAATATAAGCAAAAATAAAAGTCTTGACAGAATATCAGGACTTTTATTTTTAATTTTTTACTGAATTTTTATCATCTTAAGCCCTAATTCCAATATAGATCTTGTATATATCTTCCACATAAAAATTATCTTTTCTCCTATTTCATATTCTCATACTAAATTTCTATTTATTATATTGTTTTCCCTGATTATGAATTTAAAAGAATTACTTGGAAACAATATATGTAAGATTATATAAAAAAAGAAGGTGATATATATGAGAGTACCCAACCATATTGGAATAATCCCAGATGGCAATAGAAGATGGGCAAAGGAAAATGGATTAACTAAAGAAAAAGGCTATGACTATGGTCTAAAACCAGGAATGGAACTATTTAAATTATGTGAAAAAATAGGTATAAAAGAACTTACTTATTATGGTTTTACAGTAAACAATACAAAAAGGCCTACTATACAAAGGTTAGCTTTTACAAAATCTTGTATTGGTGCAGTAAAAATGTTGACTAAAGAGGACGCAGAGCTGTTAGTTGTAGGAAATACAAAATCTGATATGTTTCCTAAAAAGCTTCTTCCATATACAGAAGAAAGAAAAACCTTTGGCAAAGGTGGAACAAAAGTTAACTTTTTAGTTAATTACGGGTGGCAATGGGATTTGGCTGAAAAATTTAAATCTAAAGATATTTCCAGAGTAGATTTAATTATTCGCTGGGGTGGTAGGAGAAGATTAAGTGGTTTTCTTCCCATACAATCGGTTTATGCAGATTTCTATATTATTGATGATTATTGGCCAGACTTTAAACCAGAACATCTTTTCCAAGCCTTAGAATGGTATGATATACAGGATATTACTTTAGGAGGATAAAATACCTCCTTTTTTTATTGCCTTTAGCTAAAATTAATGCTAATATCTAAGCATAAAGGTATGAAGGAGTGATATTTATGAAAGAATATAGTATTTTTGATATATTAGGTCCAATTATGATAGGACCTTCTAGTTCTCATACTGCTGGCGCTGCTAGATTAGGAAAGGTTTCTCGAGAAATTGTTGGGGGAAATTTTAATAAAGTTACTTTCTATCTCCATGGCTCTTTTGCTAAAACCTATAAGGGCCACGGAACTGACAAGGCTCTAGTAGCTGGTGTATTAGGTATGGGGCCTTCTGATGAGAGAATTAAAAGTTCCTTTGAAATTGCTAAAAAAAAAGGTCTCGACATTAGTTTTAAAGAAACTGATTTAGGATATGAACATCCAAATAGTGTCAAAATAGTCTTTCAAAGGGATAATAAAGAGAATATTTATATAGTAGGTTCTTCCATAGGTGGAGGAAATATATTAATTACTAATATTGATGGTACAGAAGTGAACTTTAGTGGTGAATATCCAACACTAATTCTTAAATACGAAGATAAAAAAGGTGCCATTAGCAAAATAAGTACTATGCTTTCTAATGCCGATATAAACATAGGTACTATGAAAGTTACTAGAGAACGAAAAATAGCCACTATGGTTGTAGAAACTGACCATAAAGTTAATGAAAAGGTCATTGATAATATTAAAAAGATAGATGAAATATTATATATAAAAGGGATAAATCCAGTAGAGAGGTGATTTTATTGTATAATAAAGGTGAAGAATTACTTAATTTATGTAATGAACAAAATAAAAAAATATATGAAATTGCTATTGAAGAAGAGTGTTCTTTAACTGAACAATCAATAGAAGAAGTTCGAAACAAAATGAATGAGAACTTACAAGTTATGATAGACTCTGCTAATTCAGCTTTAGATAAAAAAATTACTTCAATAAGCGGAATTACTGGTGGAGATGCACAGAAAGTTGAAGATTATAAAAAATCTAAAACTACAGTATCAGGAAAATTTATAAATGAAGCCATGGCAAAAGCCTTATCAACCTCAGAAGTAAATGCTTCTATGGGAAAAATTGTAGCTGCTCCTACTGCTGGCGCTTCTGGTATACTTCCTAGTGCACTAATTAGTACTGCTGAAAAATTTGATTTAAGTGAAGAAGATATGATAAATGGCCTATTTACTTCTGCTGGTATTGGTCAAATTATAGCTAAAAATGCAACTATTTCCGGTGCTGAAGGAGGCTGTCAAGCAGAATGTGGTGTTGCTAGTGCTATGGCTGCTGCTGCAATAGTCGAAATGTTAGGCGGAGATCCTGAAAGCTGTTTACATGCAGCTAGTTTTGCAATTATAAATATTATGGGATTAGTTTGTGATCCAGTAGCAGGTTTGGTAGAATATCCTTGTGCCCTAAGAAACGCGTCTGGCGTTATTAATGCCTTTGTCGCGGCGGATCTTGCTAGAGCTGGAGTCAAAAGCCTCGTTCCCTTCGATGAAGTAGTAGAGGCTATGTACAAAGTTGGAAAGGCCTTGCCTTATTCTCTAAAGGAAACGGCCTTAGGTGGTCTGGCAGCTACTCCAACTGGTGAAAATTTCAAAGATAAAGTATTATAAATATGAAAAAATATTTTAATCATAAAGGCCATTTTAAATATAAAAATTTTTTAAATTTTATACTAATTAAAAATGACTGAAAAATTGCTTCTCAGCAATCCTTCAGTCATTTTTTATCTTTAAATTATCTATTGAATTATAAATCATCATTTATTTGCTGTTATTCAGCATTTAGTCATTACTTGCATTACTTGTTTTTTCTTTTATATACTTATCAATGCCAGCTGCCGCATCTTTTCCTGCTCCCATAGCCAAGATAACAGTTGCAGCTCCTGTTACAGCATCTCCTCCAGCAAATACACCTTCTCTAGAAGTTTGTCCATTTTCATCTGCTACTATACATTGCCATTTATTTATTTCTAATCCTTTAGTAGTTGAAGGTATAAGTGGATTTGGTGATGTACCTAATGCCATAATTACTGTATCTACTTCAAATTCAAATTCTGAACCTTCTATTGAAACTGGTCTTCTTCTACCGGATTCATCTGCTTCACCAAGTTCCATTCTTATACATTTAATACCTTTAACCCAGCCATCCTCATTTCCTAATATTTCTACAGGATTAGTTAATAGTTCAAAGTTTATACCTTCTGCCATAGCATGCTCTACTTCCTCTGCCCTTGCTGGAATTTCTTCTTCAGATCTTCTATATACAATCCATACTTCAGCACCTAATCTTAAAGCTGTTCTAGCAGCGTCCATAGCAACATTTCCCCCACCTACTACTGCTACTTTATCACCAGCTTTTATAGGTGTATCATAATCATCCCTAAAAGCTTTCATTAGATTATTTCTAGTTAAGTATTCATTTGCTGAGAATACACCATTTAAATTCTCTCCAGGTATATCCATGAATCTTGGTAGACCAGCACCTGAACCTACAAATACAGCATCAAAATTTTCTTTATCAAAAAGATCATCAATAGTAACTGTTCTTCCAACTATTACATTAGTCTCTATTTTTACACCAAGTTTCTTTAGATTTTCAATTTCATATTTAACTACACTTTCTTTTGGAAGTCTAAATTCAGGTATTCCATATACTAATACTCCTCCAGTTTCGTGTAATGCTTCAAATATGGTTACGTCATATCCTTCTTTCGCTAATTCTCCTGCACAAGTAACTCCTGCAGGTCCTGAGCCTATAACTGCTACTTTATGACCATTACTTTCTTTAGTCTTTCCTACATCAATACCATTTTCCCTTGCCCAATCTGCTGCAAATCTTTCAAGTTTACCTATAGATACAGCATCTCCTTTTTTACCAAGGACACATCTTTCTTCACACTGTGTCTCTTGAGGACAAACTCTACCACAAACTGCAGGTAGTGCAGTATATTCAGCCAGAACGTGAGCAGCTTCTTCAAAATTACCTTCTGCTATTTCTTTAATAAATCCTGGTATGTTAATAGATACAGGACAATTTCCTACACAAGCTGGTTTTTTACATTGTAGACATCTTTTAGCTTCTTTAATAGCTTCCTCTTCTGTATAACCAAGACATACTTCATCAAAATTTGTTGCTCTTACTTTAGGGTCTTGTTCCGCAATTGGTATTCTTGTAAATCTACTCATTATTTAGCACCTCCTGCTTTACATTCAACTTTAATTTTTTCATCTTTTTTACATTCCTCAGATTTATATTGAGCTTGTCTTCTTAAAGCTTCATCAAAATCTACATCATGACCATTAAATTCTGGACCATCAACACACGCAAATTTTGTTTCACCATCTATAGATACTCTACAAGCACCACACATACCAGTTCCATCTACCATTATAGGGTTAAGACTTACAACGGTAGGAATTCCAAGTTCCTCAGTAAGTTTACATACAAATTTCATCATTATCATAGGTCCAATAGCAATTACTTTATCATAATGCTTTCCTTCATTTTTAACTAA
>NFYZ01002404.1_pt1 | contig 9886 bp, 9 predicted proteins | sample 1092561 | NCBI WGS metagenome assembly NFYZ01 (sample SAMN03609887, study PRJNA323583) | gut metagenome | isolation source: feces | host: Rattus norvegicus | place: Malaysia | collected 2013 | reverse complement strand
GAAGATTACCCACATCCAATTACCATTACCACCAAATCCGTTATTGCCGTTCATCATAGAGGCAAGAAGAAGATTAGGGTCAAAACTATTCTGACAACCACGATTGTCAGGAATCATAAATACTTCATTAGTACTCATAATACATTTAATAATTTAATAATTAATAATATCGTACATATTACCGGTATTTGTACGATACAAATGTAGAGTACTAATGATTATTGTATATTATTTTAGTCAAAATAAAGCTGGATAATTGATTATCAAATAAATCTATCATCCGACAAATTTGCAGGCTCTCACAGGTTTCTATTTAAGCCTACGAGCCGTATTTTGCATTCCATTCAGCTATACTTTCTTCAACTTCATCTTGCCACCAATATTTATCTCCACCAAGAGTTTTACGAGGATGTGGTATTCTACCATCTGCAACCATTCGAGTAATAGTAGAACGAGATACACCGAGATGATGTGCAAGCTGTTCTGCGTTAAGCTTACGATGAACTAGCATATTAGCTATTTCAGTTAATTCTCTATCATCTAATTCACAAGTATTAGATTCTATTGCATCAGCTATTTTACGAAATATAGCAGCAATAGCTATTTTACTTCTAATCATTTCTTAAAGAACTTTAAATATATTATTATGAACATTGTTATTATTGTTAGTATCATCATTAAAATGAATATCTGAATATCAGAAATAGGAATTCCTATATAATAATCATAAATATTAATAATATCAACTATAACAACATAATGAAGATACATTCTATAATACTCGCAAAGTTTAAAAGTATAACTAGCAAGATATAGATATAAAACAGAAAGTAATGATATACTTCCAATATAATTTAGAAATATATCATTACCATATAGAAAACTTATAATCATATTAAGAAGATGAATAACAGCTATTATCATTGGGAGATATTTAGTTGTTAATACAAACTTCTTAACTAGATTCTTACTTAGCTTTTCCTCCATTACAAAAACTTCTACGACCTGAACGAGTAACACCAGCTTTACTAATCATAGGATTAGACCTATTAGGAGAACGATTTGGATTACTCTTAGGATTTGTGTTACGAGGAGTAACTTGTTTACTTGTTTTAGACATAATAGTATATTTTAAAATAATTCTCAATATTAATTATTAAAATTGATAAAATAATATAATTAATATTTTTTAAGATACAATTTTTACAGTACCTCCTATATAAATAGACCATCCTTTTGTATTAGCAGCTCTAACCATATCATCTGTTATTTTGGATGGAATAATTTCAGCTTGTACATTATTAAACTCTGTTACTTTAATAGTTACATTAGCATCAGCAATTTCACTTGTATCATTCCATAGTTTAAAACCAACCATAGAAGATTCTAAAGTATAAATACCATCTTCAGTAAATTTATTAGGGATAGTATCAAAAGGTCCAGAACCAACACCAAGAGTTTCTCCATTTAAACCACTAACTTCTATAGTAAAATGTTTAGGACCTATAGCAGTATTATAAGCTAGAGCATTAGCATCAGTTTGAGGTTGACTTTTTAAACAAGTAATAGTATTATTTTTAATACTACATTTTGTTGTATCAATAGTTAATGTAGGTGCTACAGTAGTTTCTAAAGTTCCCCAAGTTGCAGGACAATAAAGATTAGCTGAACTAACTTTAGGAATAGTATCATCAACAGGATTCACTATATTAATGTGAACAGGAGTTTGTCCGGTAGTTCTATATAATTGAAATCCTTCAGAAGTTGTAGTAGTTTTATTAAGAGTATATTCCCCATTAGTTTTAATACTATTTTCACTTTCTTCTATAACTCCGCTACCAAATTCTATTCTATCTCCTTCTGAAAGACCGCTAACTTTTATTTTAAGATTCTCAAATGTATTACTAGTATAAACAGCTGGAAGATTGCTTTTAGTAAATGCAAATGTAGTAATATTATATAAATTTGCAACTAGTTTATCTACCTGCCATCCTACATCAGAACTAAAACAATTAGTAATAGTTTTAACTGTTTTACTAGGATTGCTAGTAGTTAAATCCATTAAATTAGCAAACAAATAACTAACAGATTCTTGATTAAGATTAGGTAGATTTCCATTATAAACTCCATTTCTTGTTACTCCATCTAAATTCCAATTTCCATTGCTTAATCGTTTAATTCTAGCATCTATTAAAGATTCACAATTAAAAGACATTTTAGATTTAGAAGGTTCCATAAGAACTAAATCAATCACAGGCCCAATAGTAGTAAGTTTATTTGAACCATTAAAAGCTTGTTCAAAAAAATAAGGTCTTATAGTATTATAATCTGAAAATCTATTGTTATCATAACTAGGAATTTCAATAAGTCCTGTATATTCAAATGTATATCCTAAATTAGTTCCAGTAATACTATTTAAAGCGTGGCCGCCTTTATTTCCCCAATTTATAAGAGTACTATCATAACTAGTTAAATTGCCACAAAATTCAAATAATCCAGAACAATCTTTAGCAGCCAATGGCAAACCTGTATGTTTTATAGTTCTAAGATTTTTCATATTTTGAAACAATTTATTAGCACTTGTAAAAGCGTAATCTCTAATATCAAGATCTAAATTTAATATATCTGTATTATAAAATGCTTTAATAGCATCCGTTGTTATATAATTTGTATTAGTTATAATTAATTTTAGAGTACCATTTATATTAGAATTCGCAAAAGGGGAATATTTGTCAAAAAAAGTTACATCTATAGGATTATTAGCAAACCATTCTTTAATATTGTCCCAAAAATCAAGATTAAAAGGCTTACATCTAAAACGTATTTTATAATCAGAAAGATAATTTTCTATGTCTGTTATAATTGGAAATATTACTTTTTTATCGGAATATGGATTTTTTATACAATAGCTTCCTTCAGGAAGAGTTAATAAGTTTCCCCAAAAATCGTCTATTTGATTAGAAGTAAATCCATATTCTTTAAGACAATTTTCAAATGTTTTATCTTTATGATAAATATGATCATTTCCAACAAAAACATCCCAACATTCTTCACTAGCTGGTTCTATTAAACTATAATTGTCAGTGTGATAGCTAATACCTGTTAAATCTACATATACATTGCGAAGATCTGTAGTACATTTATCATAAGTTTTATCTGTGTTATTACTTCTAAATACAGTATGAGATTCGTAAGGTATCCTATAAATAGTACAAGTACGTTTATCTGTTGACCATTCAGCTATAGCTCCTGTTGCTTTAACCCAAGTATAATCATCAAACCTACCATCTAAGAAAGTTATCTTAATAGGGCGATTACCTAAATCTAGAAACTTCTTTCCAGATTCATCTGTATAATTAGGAGTATTGAACCAAAAAGTAATAGCTATATCCCACTTAGTAAAAGAACCTTTATTAAATTGTTTAGTCATTCCATAAGTAATGTTTTTATTATAACCATCACTAATAAAACCCCATTTATTCCAACCTGGATTAACTTCACCGTCTATAGTATTTCCTTTAAGTGCTCCATTTGGAACTCCAAGATCCCAAGGCCACCAATAAATATAATTATCTGGAGCAGGAGCAAGCCAAAGACCTCTTACCCAATAACCACCAGCATCATTAACATACTTATAATTATCGAATATATTAGTATGTGTAGTAATAATAGGATCTCCTAGCATTATTTTGCTAGGAGTTCCATTACCTATTTTAATATTATTAATATTTGCCATAATTAATGCGAGCCTATATAGAATAATATACCAATAAGATTAGATATAAAAGGAAGTAAAGAACCTAATATAGTAGCTATAAAATCTTTTTTATCAAGTTTATAATCTATTATATATTCTTTAAAAAACTCAAGTACTGCAACTACTACAACTCCAATAATAGGATAAAGTATATTATGCCAACCTATAAATCCATCTTGAAGCATAGTTATATTACTAATAATAAATGCTATTGCAGCACCAATTCCAAAATTGGCAACTTTGTCCATTCCAATTTTCTGAATAAATTTATCAAACATAATTTTAACGTATAAAATAAACAGTATTATTATCTTTAGTATCAAGAGCTTGATAAGCATCATTAGTCATAATATTAGAAGCTACAGCATTATCAAACTTTATTTCTTTAACTACTACAGTTAAATCTTCAGATATTCTAAATTGAGTAAAAGTATTATAATCAGTAAGACATTGAACTATAACTATCTTTTTACTATTATCTGTAATTGTAGCAGTCTGACCTATAAATTTATCTGTAATAACTCCTGTAGAATCACATAACTTAACTAATGCTATACTAGAAGGAAGGTTTGTTCTACTTGTAAGTTTAGTAAACTCCTCTTGAGTAATAATGGGCTGACCACTAGTAGAAGTTGTAAGTTTTACAACTAAGATATTATCAATTGTATCTTTATCTTCTTTAGACATCAAGCCATCTGAAGTAGTAGTAGCTTTATCATAAGTTTGAGCATTAGCAGTAAGTACACCACTCGAATCAATGGAAAGACCTGAGCCAACTTTAATAACACCAAAACTAGTAGTAGTAGCTATATCTGGAGATTGGAAAGGTATTTCTTTAAATTGAATACTTAAATCAGGATATATTCTAAGTTGACCAAAAGTATTTTCAGAATATATCCATTGAAGTATGTAATAAGTTATAGTATTAGTATTATATTTGCAACCACACTGGCATAACTTAGAATCTGTTATAATATTATTATCGAATATATTTAAAAGAATAAGTCCATTATTTTTTAATTTGTTATATTCTTCTTGTGCTATAGTATAAGCTTCGTCTGCACCTGAGTTATTATCTATAGAAATGTTAACTATAGGAATTTTACTTAGTTTAACATAATCGTCAGATTTTAATAATCCATCATTATTACTATTAGCATTTAATATAGGGTATTGAACTTTAGCTGTTACTGTAGTTCCATCGCATTTAAGAATAAGAATTTTAATTTCGTTTCCATAAGGGATTTCAAGATGTACTGTAAATACAGTTTTACCATCAATAGTATTGACATAAGTTCCAGAATGAATAACTTTTATATTATAAATTTTATTATTATTTGTTGTTTGTTCATAATATAATTGTTTTCCACTTTCTATAGCTGCAAGAATATCATTAAACTCAGTTACAGTAGGAACTTCTTGATCTTCTATATAACTTAAAAGATAAGGAATTTTAAACTTCTCAATAGTATCTCCAGCTTGAACTTCTACATAAGCCTCGTTATTAGAAGTTAATTTAACAGGATATTGATTAGGAGCAGAAAGTGATTCAGCAAGTTTAATACCACCAAGATTGGTAGTTGAAGCTGGAGTTATAGGATCAATAGATTCTGTTTCTATATGCCTATCTCGATAGAGTTTAAATTTAACAGTTTTTCCATTATCGAAATTAGGAAATGTAAGAATCATATATGCTACATCGTTAGAGATAGTTCTATTACGTTCTACTGTAGTAGCAAAATAATCATTTATTTCATCTTTTTTTATGTAGAAGAATGTACTATATCTGGTAGTTATGTCATTAAATTGCTCTTGTGTTAGAGTTGGATTTGTAGCAGAATTTTTAACAGCTGTATAAAGATATGTTACATTGTGCTCAAATGTAGCACTATCTATAGTTACAGTTTTATTATTTTCATCTACTGTTATACATCTATCTTTATCACTTATATAATAAAATACATTATTATCTCTTCTATCTTCATAAGCAGAAACAGTTGTAAAATTATTATTAGGAGCCTTTAATATAGCTCCTTTGCGTATAGCTGTACTTAAAAAAGTACATTCCTTGTCTGTAATAGTATGAGAAGTATCAAAAAGATAATCTATATCATAAATTGCATTACTATAGTTAGTATATCTCAAATATATTTTTTCGTTAAAAAGTATACTTATATATTCATTTATAATTGTATCTCCTATATTTGCAATATAATATAATATACCGTCATTACCGGAAATTAGAGAACTTTGTATATATGTTTTTATTGTAATCGTTTTTGTATCTATTTGTTGAGTTTCATAAAAATAAATCTTACAATGTTCATCTTTAATGGCAGCTTCAAGTTCAGCAGCTTGAGTATCAGTTAAAGTCCCATAATCTCCTTCATAACTTAGAAGATAAGTAGCGTTATATTCATTTACTTTTTTAGTAATAACTACTGTAGGTTTACGATTTTGACTATCTATGTCGAGATCATATTGATTATATCCATCCTCAAAACATAAATGTATTGTTTTTACAGTGCCAGCAGTAGTACCATGACTAGAATAAATACATATAAGATTATTGCGTTTATAACTATTACTTGTTACAACATTATATCTATTTACAACAGCATGATAAAGTTCAGCAAATTGTTGGGATGTTATAGATGTAAAAGGATTACCTTTATCAAATAAATAAGAAGCATCATATTGTTCTGCTTTCTTAATAATATTTACTCTTGGAATATAATCATTACTACTTATATCAAAATCGTATATATTATGAGTATCTTCAAAACTTATATAAATATCCTCTGTTTCGTTGCTATAATTATCTATAAAAAGATTATAAGATATAGTTGATAAAAAATTATTATTTGACGTAATAGCTATTATTTCACCCTTGCTATTACTAAGTAAACTACGTATAACTTTATCTAATTCATCAAATTCTTCTTTAGAAATAGGTTCGATTTCATCAATATCTACAACTGCCTCAATAAGCCAACCAGCGTTATAACGAATTGGTGAATGATCCTTTCCTTGTACTGTACCATCCTTAAATATCATATACTCATAATTATCTATTATTACATATATGTGGTAGGATATTGCATTATCAATGGTAGATATATAAATGGAGTTTACATAATTTTTATATACATTTCTTTCAATAGTAGTAGTATACACATAAGGAACAAAACTCTTATCTTCAGCACATTTTTTAAGTTCTGCGACTTGTTCAGGAGTTATTTTAGTACCTGTTTCTTCAGCATCTGTAATATATGAAATATTAACATATTCGGTAACAATAGTAGTTATTAATTTAGGTTTAAAATCATTATTACTAATATCTAAAGTATAAGTCTTAGTATCAGTTCTAAAAATAATATTAATCCCTTTATGTGAACCGTCTACATATGTTTTAAATTCAGTAGATGCTAGAGTTTTATTAGGTTCAGAATTTGTAGTTGCTAAAATGTAACTATTATTTTGTGTTACTACATTAAGTAAATTTGTAAACTCTATTTCTGTTATAGATTGTATTTCTTCACCATTTATAAGAGGATATAATAACCAACCTATATTGTAAGTATTAGCTTTCTTTTCTAATTCAGTTTCAATATCACTTAAATCAACTTTAGTACTAAAACTACCTAACTTCTCGAATCTATTATCAGCCCAAATATATTCATCATATCTATTAGTAGTATCAGTAGATTCAGAATTTGCTACAAGATAAATAGTATTAGATAATCCAATAGTAGGAAGTTGTGTTACTACTGAATATTTCATTGAATCTATATTAATATTTCCTTCTCCTTTTATACTAAATCCATTTATAGTTTTAAGAGAAGGTAATTGAGATTCTGTAAGTTTAGCATTAGAATCAAGAGTTGCTATACCGTTAGCTTTTCCAAGATAATCTTCTATAGATTTAAGTACGTCACTAGAAGAAATATGCATCCAATAATCTGTATCAGTTATAGGAGTTTGAGCAGGTACAGGTTTACGACTAAGATAAACTTTACCATCTACATCTTTTACTATTACAAGTTTATCATAATCTTTTCTTATATCATAAGGATTTTTATCTACTGTTACAGATACTTTACCTAAATTATCAATGTTGAGCTTCATAATATTTATTAATTGATTCTATTTTAGTTTGACCTTTATAATTAACAACAACTTTAAAATTATGCACCCCCGTAGAAAGGTTTGTTACATCATTAAACCTTTTTACAAGAGTATCATCAAAATAATATTCACATACTGTATCTTTTACATTTACTTGATAACCATCATACAATATATTAATATCAGCACAAGGTTTCATTTCTCCTTCCACTTCTTCAAAATGAGGAGTCATAAGAATATCTAATCCCTCCCTTTCTATAGGTGTGCTAATATCACTATAATCAGAAGTATCTTCAGGTCCTAATTGAAAATGTTCATCAAATCCATTTCCAAATTTATGTTCATAAAGATTACCATCATCCGGATTAATTTCAAATATAGGTCGTTCACCGCAACTTACAAATGCTTTTAAACGACCAGTTTCATCAACAGGAAAAACAAAACTTGTACTATTATCTTTACCTTTATATATGCTATTTATTTTAGCTTTAATATATTTAATAAGAACTTCAGCAAGTTTAGTTTTTCCAAGTTTACGAGCTGCAACTGCTGAATTAAACATATTAAAACATTCAATAACACCTGAATTTTTATCAGTACAATTAGCTTTACAATCTTTCAGCATTTCTTCACCACAATCTGCCATCATAACTAGAATACGATGATAAACACAAATATATTCAGCTGGAATTGTAACATAAATATATTCAGGCTCAATAGTTTTTAACTGAGTCATATTGAAACAATTTTATTATAAATAAGTTCTATATTACGCTGTTGTTCTTCATTAAGAATATCTATATTCTCAAAAGCATGAAGAAGAACGCTAGACCAATCTAGTTTAATATAATGTTGCCTATTAAGAAGATAGCCTTGAGAGGCTAAAGTTATAGCAGCATCTGCGATACTTATAACTTTACTCTCAAGGTTATCAAGTATAGTCTTTCTAATTATATCATTATACATAATAATTAGTATTAATGATTTAGAATTTTATTTTTAAGATAAATAGAATACTCTTCAGAAATAAGTCCAAGTTTATGATTAAGTTGCCTTATTCTTGTAAGAGCATCATAGCCATTATACATTATGGCGATACATTCGTCAGTTACGTCATCTATCCAACTTTCTTTTATTTTTGTAGAAACACTAACAGAATCATGTTCGTAAGCTGAAAAGATAGAATAAAGTTTATAATACTCAGTACTTACTGTTTTATAGATATTTTGAGTAATATTATCTTTATTAGCATTAATGTTATTATGTATAATCGTATCTATACATTGGTCTAATATAGCAGACTTAAAACTAAGAAACGATGCAACAATAACATTAGCTATTCTATCATATTCTTTTTGTTCAGCATCTTGAATAGTCTTATCTAAGACTTGATTGAGTTTAACTACATTTTCACTAACATCTTTTATTGCAGACGCCATTTCAAGTAATGGCTTATGTTTGTCTTTAGATTTGTAATAATCTACAATTTTAATTATAAGAGTATATAAAATAAAAACACCACTTGAAATTAAAACCGTAATATAAGAAGAATCTTTAACTGCGTTACTTACTATATCATTTACTGCTTGTAATTCATCCATAGTTAAAGAAACTAAACATACCTCTCCTAGTTTGATTAACTAAGAGAAGTATGTTAGAATTTCAAATTAGCCTTTAACTGGTTCTTGAAGACCAAGAATTACATCAAGAGTTGCAATAGAACTAGAACCAACAGGAACAGCAAGATAAACAATCTGATAAACTACTTCATCACGTTGCTTAGAAGCTACACGAGGAACAGCAAAACGAAGAGTGTATAGAACATACTGATCTTCATCTACTGTTTCAGGATAACCAGGATAAATAGTATCGCCATCACGATAAGTATCGTTAAAGCCTTTGCCAGCAGCGCAACGAGAAGCTATATCTTGAAGATCTGCTTTATCAAGTTCAGCTTTCTTACCATGAGTTACATCAGTAGGAGCTATTCCCATAAGGCCA
>NFYZ01008715.1_pt1 | contig 9911 bp, 12 predicted proteins | sample 1092561 | NCBI WGS metagenome assembly NFYZ01 (sample SAMN03609887, study PRJNA323583) | gut metagenome | isolation source: feces | host: Rattus norvegicus | place: Malaysia | collected 2013 | reverse complement strand
AAAAAATATAACTAATCTATAAAAGGAGGAAATTTTAATTATGGCAACTCAAGCTAATAAAACTACTACTAAATCTGTTTCTAGTTCTAAAACTGCTACTACTAAAACTACCGTAGAACAGGCAACTCCAATTAAAGATTCTACTGAAAATACTAATACTACTTCAACCCAGACTAATTCTTTAGATGCTACTACTCAACTTATTGAGATGATGCAACAGATGAAATCTCAGCTTGATTCTCTTTCTAATGAATTGACCAATACAAAGGCTGAATTAGCTTCTACTAAAGAAGAACTAGATAAAGCAAAAGAAAATACAAATATTAATGTAAAAGAAAGTAATTTTGGAGAATTAAAATCTGAACCTATTACTGTACATCCTCCTGTTTATCCTAGTTATGAACAAGAATCTGTACAGAATAGGGCTGACAAATTTCTTGAAATTCTTGCTACTCGTAAGTCTGACAAAGAAGTAACTATTGTACATAATCGTGAAATTGTTGGTGGTGGTACTACTCACCTAGCTTTATCTAATATGACTATTGATTTTACTCATTTTGGGGAAACTCGTACTATTTCTATGTTACAATTTGAAGAACTAACTTCTAAATATCGTGGTTTCTTTAATCGTGAAATTATTCTTGTAGCAGATAAAGACAGGGCTGTTGCAGAAGAATATGGCGTTCCTTGTGTACAACGTAAAGATGGAGCTGTACTTGGACGTGCTGATTTTGAGCATCTTGGAACTATGAGTATTGAGGCTTTAACTAATTTATATAATAGTCTTACTTCTAATGACAAGAAATTTATGTTAAATTATTGGTTAGGTCAATGTTATAATCGTACTCCTGGATTTTATGACAGATATAAGATTGAATCTCTTAATGCTCTATCTAAAACAGGAGTTTTTGATACTTTGATTGCTTTTATGAATGGCGAAGTTTTAAATAGTGGACGTACTCAATCTCAAAATACAAATCAACAACAGAGTAATATAGTAGGTAAGGCTTAATTAAAAATAATATTTTAAGGGGGATGCAATGAGCATTTTATTTAGAGAAATATATAATAAAGCTATTGGACTTTTTGATGACCCCAAAGTTACTACTGCTTATGAAACTGATAAAATTCAATATGAAAAAATAATGTATTCTTATTTACAAAATGCTATTGATAATTTTCATAATCCCTCTTCTATTGCAATTAGATTATCTGATTATAATTCTCCACAAGGTACAATGGAAATTTTTGAGGGAGATGGGAAAACAAATGTTTTTGAATTATCAGAAGATTTTGCTATTATTCCTAATTCTTTATATAATTATATAGAGGGAGACAAAAAAATAAAAGCAAAAATTGAGAAAGTATCGAAAGAAGTAGGTACTGATGAAAATAATAATCCCATTATAAAAGAATTTTATCAAGTTACTTTTCCTGATATTCTTCCAGAAGGACAGCAATATTCAATAGAACAATATTATTGTGGAGAATTTAATGCTGATTTCAAAAATTTAAATCGAAATGCTCCTAAACAAGCTAAAATGATAGAAGAACAAGTTAAAGGTATTTTAGCTAGATTGCTTATTAAAGCTTGGGCAGAAGACCAAAGAAATGATTATCTTGAAGTACATAATATTTTATATGATAGTGATTTTAAATTACATCCTGCAAGTTCAATGTTAAGAGAAAATAATGGATGGTTACGCCAATTAGATATGGAAGTCAATGAAAAACAAAATAAATTAGCTTGGATTATCCGTTTTGGTCAGTCTAATAGCTATATAGGAAGGGGGTAGATATTGTCATGGATAATGAAAAAGTTCTTTTGCAAAATTTCGGAAAAACTTTAAGTCAAGAAGACAGCGAAAATTATAAAGAAAATAAAGAAACATATGAAGATTGCAATATACCAGTAATTATATTTTCTTTAGAAGAAAAGATTCGTTGTTTAGAAGAAATTGAAAGTAAATTAAAGAAACTTTTATATGTTTATGATGAAAGTCAAAAACCCAATTCTAATTATAACTATAAAGTATATACAGGTGGAGTTCTTATTTATATTTCCTCTAGCAATATGCTTTTTGGTGGTGAATTGGTAAATATTATTGTTAATTTAAATGCAATAATGACAAATAATTTTTCCAAGGCTCAAATAAAACGTATTGTATTTGAAAGTAAGAATTATTGCCAATACTTACTGACTAATTATCGTAAAGAATTAGATAGTAAGGATATCCAAACAATAGATGACCTTTAAAGGATAGTTATAATTATGGCTTTAATTGATACAACAAATACCATAGACAGTTCAATTTATCTTAAAAATAGATTTCCACATAATAAAGTTGGCAGTAACTATTATATTCAAAATCTTCAAGAGAAAAGAAATAAAGATTGGGAATTTAGACCTAATCTTGTAGATATAGAAGAAGAATTAGAAAAGCAATGTAATTATACTGTTGAACCTGTAAAATATTCTCCCATAGATGTTGCCATTAGAAAAGTAAAAAATGAAAAAGGACAAGATTTGGGTGTAGATTGGGCTGACATTGCTTTTAGAGATTTAAATCATCCTTGTAATTTAGGATATAGATATCGTTTTGATACTGAGTTTTCTGATATGAATTTAATGACAGAAGAAGAAAAATATTTTAATACTTCTGTTTGGATTTGTGTAAATAAGAATCCTGTGAATCCTGGAAATAATTGTATTATTCGTCGTTGTAATGCTAATATAGTTTTTGGTGGTTCACCTAGTGGAAGTGTTAATGAAATTACAGAAATTCATTATGAACCAGTTATATTAGAAAATGATTTAAAATATATTAATATGTATTATAACATGACAACAATTTTGCCTCAAAGTGAATGGTATGCAACTATGCAAATGAATTATTTTACAAATTGTATAGGGATTAATGATAGAGTTATTTTTGGTGGAGTAGATTTAGTTGATAGAAGTAACAATGCAGTTTTTAAAGTAAAAGCTGTTGTTAAGTCTACTTCTTTAAAAACTTTTGCTAAAAATGATAGTCCAGAAGTTGATAATATACCTTTAGTTTTAGTGGCATTAGATAAAGATACAATTAGTTCTAATGATGATTTTCATAGTAGACTTGCTAATCAACCACCTATTTATTTTACTAGAGTTATTAAACCAAATTATGAATATTATCTTGAATTAACTTCTGTATATAAAGATGGAACTATCAAACCTATTATTACAGATGGTGGAGATAGTAATATAGAAGATGAATTTAATAATAAAGATGATTTAAATGACATAAATAATAATATAAACGGTGTTGTAATAGAGAAAGTAGATAAAGATAGAAAAGGTCAGTATCAAGAACGTATTTTGTTAAAAGAAACTGAATATTATCAATGTAATTTAATGTTTAACAATAAAGATATAAAAGAATCTTCTTTAGAAATTACTGCAAGTTTAGATATAAATAAATGTGAAGGTAAACCAGAAGATTATTTTAAATTAGAAATATTAAATGATAATATTTTTGCGATTACAAATTTAAAAAGATATGCAAGTAAACCATTAATTGTAACTTGTTCATGTATAAAGCCAGATGAACCAGATATGATAATTAGTCAAGAATATGAATTTACTTTAGGTGGCTTTTATTAAGACTGATACTTGTTACATTTTTTATATAGTTTTTATAACAAACAAATATTTAAAAGTAAATAAAAAGATAACTTAAAGGAGTTTTTACAATGGCTGATTGTTTTCCTGGTACAAATATTCCTATCCCTGTTCCTTTTGGTGGTGGGGGGAATTTTGGTGATGATATTCAAGTTGTAAATAGATTTAATAATTTAGATAGTATTGAAGATAGAATTATTTTTTATCTTCTTTCTCCTAAAGATAAAACTGAGGCAGAATTACATCAAGTACATACACTTTGGAGATGTTTATATTATCCTACAACTGATGCCTTATTAAAACCATTACCTAAATTTAGAGATGTTATGGCTTTGTTAAGTAATGGTCAAGAGGGTCAAGAAAAGAAAAGAATTTTTAGAAGTCCTTATATGGATGATGCCTGGAAAGAAGAATGTACTTTCTTAAAGATTTATGTAGATAGTGTAATTCCAAGAAATTTATATATTTCTCAAGTTAATATAGGTATTGAAAGTATATGTCATAATAAAATTGTTAATTTAATTGTTCCTGAAAATGATGATAGTACTTTTATAGGTGAAGTTGACGGAGAGAAGTACTATGTTGAAACTAAAAGTAGGATATCTGTTATGATAAAAGCTGTTTTAAGTTTATTGAATGGTGCTAATATTCAAGGTATTGGTATGGTACAATTTAACTATGAACAGTTTATGTACAACGAATCTCGTTATGCTTTGTGGAATAATAGAAACTTTGAAGGACATAAAACAGTTATTGGATGTTTAATTGGTGGAGTAGGATAAGGTCAATAAAGGAGAATAATATATGAATAAAGATAATAGTATAGGCTATAATATTTGTCCTGATAGTGAAAAAATTGCTAAAATGTTAGAAAATATGCAATATGATGAAAAGAAAAGAGAACAAATATTAGTAAAATATGAAAAATTAAAGGAGTTGGTTAATAATGACGATGAAGATATTAGCTGATGATAGTTGTTAACTGACGAACTAAGACAAAAATTAGATTTTTATGAAAAATATTATTTTGCTTTAGATGAACCTGTCCCATTTAGACAAGATATCAAAGTTTATCCTGTTTTAGTTAAAGATTATTATAAATTTTATAGTTTATTACCATGTCTAACAATGGATAAGAATGTAAAAAAAATTAAGGTCGTAGATGAAGAAACTGGAATGGAAAAAGAACAAACCGTAAGTAATCCATTAGGTATGAGTATGTCATATATGTCATATTTGTGTGAAATGATGATGGATAATGAATTTGGGCCAGCTCTTACTCCTCAAGTTACTGCATTGTTAGAAATGGTTTTACATATAGAAAATGGTTTATTTTGCCCTAATTGTCATAGTGAAAAATCTAAAGTCTCTATTAATGAATTAATAGAAGATTTAAGAAAATATGATAATGAAATAGATAAAATTGCTTATTATCAACAAAAAACTATTTGCCCTGAATGTGGTGAAAGACTAAGAGAAGTTTATTCTATTCGTGATAATGGTAAAATAAAGAAGTTTTGTATTGGTGATTATGAATGTAATGGTAAAGATTTTGATGAATTAATTGGTATTATTACTCACTATAATATATTGGGATATGATGATGATGAATATATTGACCCTGATTTGAAAGCTGACTTGGATTTAAAAAAGAAGTTGCAGAATCAGGATTTTGTATCTCCTACTCTTGAAAAACAAATTGTTGCTGTAAGTATTAGTACTGGATTTTTACCTAAAACTATAAAGAATGAATTTACTATGAGAAAATTAAGTTTTATGCTTAAATTAATTGATAGTAAACAAATGTATTATACCCAAATGCAAGGAGCTATGTCAGGCTTGGTGAGCTTTAAGAAAGACCCTGAACATTGGATTTATAGTGCAGATAAATTTGGTAGAGATGCTTCTAAAGAAATTATGAGTATGGACGATTTGAGAAAGAAATTAGGAGATGCCGCTAGTGGATAAAATGTAATAAAAATGTAACAAAACTTGTTGAAATTTTAAGTTATTATTTTGTTATATTAGTCGATATATTTAATATAAGTGTCTAAATATAGATATTTAAATATAGATATAGATTAATATTAAATTATAGAATAGGAGGGCTTAATATGCCTAACATTTCATTAGAAAAGAAAGACGATATCATTAATGATTATAATAATGGTATATCTTCACCTAAATTAGCTGAGAAGTATGGAGTAAGTAAACCTACAATTCTTAAATGGTTAAGAAGATGGGGTGTAAATACTTCTGAAAAATCTCATGTTGATTACAAAAATAGTAAATATTCGTTTAATGAGCATTGGCTTGATGAGATTGATTGTCAAGAAAAAGCTTATTTCTTAGGTTTCTTTTATGCTGATGGAAATACGAGTAATGGTAATAATAGTGATTATTATATAAGAATAAAACTTCAAGCAAAAGATAAAGAAATATTATTAAAATTTCAAGAATTGTTTGAAGATACAAAGAAATTATTATATGAAAAGCATTATAGTCCAGATAAAAAAAGTGAACAAGATACTTATACTTTTTCAGTAAGAAGTAAACATATATGGAATCGTATAATTGAACTTGGTTGTCCTGCTAATAAAACTTTAATTTTAAAGTTCCCTGATTTTATTTCTAAAGAATTAATGAAAGATTTTATTCGAGGAATATTTGATGGTGATGGAAATATCACTTTAAGAGAAAATAACACTTTAGCAAATATTAGAATATGTGGAACTAAAAGTATTTGCAAAGGTATTTATAAAGAAGTTTTAAATCATACTGGAGTTAAAGGAATTTATTATAAGGATAGAACAGGCAAACAAATGTGGTTATATGATATTGCTAATCAAAGAGATGTTAAAAAATTTATTGAGTGGCTATATAAAGATTGTAATATTTGTTTACAAAGAAAAAGAAATAAAGCTATTTTGTTCTTAAATACTCGTAATTTTAACAAAGAAACTCAATTAGAAATTGGAAAACGAGTGAGAAAACACACAAAAGAAATAATTCAACAATTCAAACAAGGTATATCTCAAAATCAAATTGGAAGAAATTTTAATTGTAGTTCATATACAATACATAGAATACTTCAAGAAAATGAAATAATTTAAGGTAACAACACTGATATTATAAGAAATATCAGTGTTTTTATATATATTTAAGCATTTAAAATATTTTTGTAAGCTTAAAAAAATATTTAAAATTTTTTAAAAATAAAGGAGGATATACATTATGTACTATCTCGCTGGTGTAGGAACCGCCACGTTATTTAATGGCGACCAACTATTTGCTACTGGTAATACTTTACTGGATAGCTCCATTACTATAGGGAGCTCCACCGAGGAATTGAGGGCAGGATTAGGTAATGCTTTATATGGTATTTATGTTCACAGCACTTCTTTCAACGCCAAACTAACTGACGCTATGTTCAATCTTGAATATTTAGCCGCTAATGTTGGTGGTGAACTTGAACGTGGTGGTAACGCTTTTAACGATGTTCAGTTAGTTGCTGATGAAACTGGTAAAGTTACTTTACCCTCTATTGCTGTACCCATTCGTGATGGTTCTCTTCCCGCCGCTTATGTTGTTCGTGCTGATGCCGCTGACAAAGGTAAGCGTACCCGTGTTGTTGTTTCTGAAGACAACACTCTAACTGGTCTGGATGCTGGTGCTACTTATTGTGTACGTTATCTGTATACTTCTGCTAGTGCTCGTAAGCTGACTATTTATTCTGATTTTATTCCTGGTGTATTTGACCTTTATCTGACTGCTAACCTGTTTAGTTCTGATAATACCAAGGCCAATTCTGCTAACGCTAGCTCTAAAGTTGGTACTGTTACTATTCACATTCCTCGTTTCATGCTGAATGGTCAGCAAGAACTTTCCATGACTGCTACTGGCATTGCCAATACTGCTCTGGAAGGTTTCGCTCTGGCTTCTGATGTTACTGGTTGTGATAACCGTGGCGTTTATGCTGAAATCACTGAGCTCATTCTTGGTAGTTCTTGGTATAGTGACGCTTCTGGTTTAATCATTGAAGATTCTTATATTTCTGAGAAGGTAGCTGATTACAAGCCCTCTACTCCTGTAGTTTATGCTTGGTATGCTTCTGGTTCTCCCAAGCTTCTGTCCAATGCTATTCTTGCTTCTCAGGAATCTGATAAACCCGCTGATGAAAAGACTAAGTTAGTATTCTCTATTGAAGCTGGTACTACTGGTCTTACTATCAATTCTGAAACTGGTGCAATTAGTGGTACTCCTGCCGCTGGTACTGCTATTATTAAAGTAGTTGGTCAGATGGCTAGTGGTACTGCTATTCCTGGTATGGATGCTTCTGCTACTATTGTTCTAGAGGCTTAATTTTAAAATAAACAATATATAATTTAATTATGTGTATTTATGCTGAAATTACCAAATCTGGTAGATTTAGATGTATACATGATATAGAAAAAAATGAGGGGGAGGAGAAATCTTCTCCCTCTTTTTCTAATAATAATTCTAAATCATGTCCATATCAAAAATATTGTCAAAAGACTTTTGAATGGATACATATAAATCAAAATAAGTGTAAATTTTATCAAGAACGATAGGAGGTAGAATCTATGGCTGAAGAAGTAAAAAATGTAAATCAAGTGCAGAATCAAAAAAAAGATTTTACCAATAAAAGTCAAAAAACAGAAATTAAGCAAGAAGTTAAACAAGAAACTAAACAAGAAGTGAAACAAGAAAAAGCTGACCCTAAATTTAATCATTCTATACCTGAACAAAAGATTCAATCTGTTCCTACTCTTAAAGTGGATGAAGTTGATGTGAATTTAGATATGGAAGTAAAATCTGAAGTTTCTAAAGTAGAAGTTAAAAAAGAAAAAATTTCAGGTGAAGTAATTTCTGTTTCTAAATATGATTATATTGTTAAGACTAAAGATGGCAAGGGTGTACTTATTATTGGTGAACATGATAAGAAAATTGGAGATATTATTATTTAATTAATATTAATTAATTTTAATTAGAAATATAATCTTAAATAGAGGGATTATTGAAATATATAATCCCTGTCTTTAAGACTATATTGAAAGGTATAAAGATATAAAAGACATGGATGTAGATACAATTATAAATACAAGTAATATTAAAAAACCTAAAATAGGTGCTGTATATAAAATAGTTAATATAAAAACAAATAAAATATATATAGGTAGTAGTAAAAACGTATATATAAGATTTTATCAGCATATAAAATCATTATTTAAAAATAAACATCATTCAATTCATTTACAACATTCTTGGAATAAATATGGTTCTGACAATTTTATTTTTAAGATAATAGAGCAAATAGATATAAAAAATTTTAGAAATGAAAAAGAATATACAAATTATCTTAGAGAAAGAGAACAATATTATATTGATTCATTACAAGCTTACAATCCAAAATATGGATATAATATTAACAAGAAAGCCCAAGGAGGAAGGAACTCATATACCTTTGAAGATTTACATAATGGTAAATGTCCTTTTACAGAAGAGCAATTCTTTTATATAATGGAACAGATACAAGACCCTTATATAGGAATTACTGATTTAGCTAAGGAATTGCATATAAAATCTTATATTATTTATAATTTAACAAATAATATATATCCATTATTAACGCAAGAATATTATATACCTAAAAGAAAATTTCATAAAGAGAGTGAATTGGATGAAGAGTTAAAAAGGATTTCAGAACAATTTCAAACAGAAACATGAAAAATATCTTATTTTATTAATAAAAATGTTCTATTATAAAGTTTAACGAAAGTCTTGACTTTATAATTTCATATATAGTATAATAGTTTTAATTTAAGAATTAAAAAAGTAATTTAATAAAAATTAGCAACAAAAGGAGGCATGAATTTTGAGTAAAAGCGACAAAATACTAGTACATTTTCAAGAAAATGCAAGTGAAGAGGTCACTGGTTCGATGGTATTAATAGAAATGCCACTCGCTTCTAAAAAAATATTATGTGAATGTGGAGGCATTCAATCTTCTGGTAGTTTATTAGACAACTATAAGAGGAATATATCTCCTTTTCCGTTTAAGGTTAAAGAAATAGATTATGTATTTATAGGTCATTGTCATTTTGACCATATAGGAAGGTTAGGATTATTAGTTAAAAGAGGTTATAACAATCCTATCATAGTTCCAGAAGGAAGTAAAGAGCTTTTAAAACTAATGCTAATGGATAGTGCTAAAATTTCTGTGAGAGAT
>NFYZ01002416.1_pt1 | contig 9915 bp, 12 predicted proteins | sample 1092561 | NCBI WGS metagenome assembly NFYZ01 (sample SAMN03609887, study PRJNA323583) | gut metagenome | isolation source: feces | host: Rattus norvegicus | place: Malaysia | collected 2013 | reverse complement strand
TCTGCAACATCTGCAACATCTGCAACATCTGCAACATCTGCAACATCTGCAACATCTGCTACCACTGCAGAAACTGCCATTAAAGCTACTCAAGATGGTAGTGGTAATGTAATTTCTGCTACCTATGCTACGAAATCAGAAGTAACTGCTGCTGCTTTAAAGTGGGGAACTTTCTAATACTATATAATAGTTGCTACAAATAGAATAAACTAAAAATATGGGCGTAATTTAATATTATAGTTACGCTCATATTATTTATTCTATACAAGCTTATATGCTGATAACCTTTCATATATTATCATACAACATATAAATAATTTATGTTAAAAGCATTTCTGTATATCAAAAAGCATATAGGAGGGAACTATATGGCATATGAAAACGTAGAGTTTTCTCGTGGACAATCATCATCAATTCCGTCTAATAAAGTTCCAGGCAGATTTCTAATTGAAACTGATACAGGTGCTATGTATTTAGACGATTCTTCTTTTGCTAGAATTCAAATAAAAGATACAACAAAAATCCAAGGAATAAATAGTCAAAGCATTAGTATAGAAGACCAAGGAAGTGGCATAAGAAATATAGAAGTTAAAGTAAATGAATATGACTCAAATAATGCACTAGTGTCTAGTTCCAATGGATTATCTGTATCAGAAGTTAAAGTTTCACAGTTACAACCTAGTTATTCAGAAAAAGCTAAACTTTGGGTAGATACTTCATCATCTGATCCGGGAACAGCTACTGTTGACGCAGATGAATTAAATGGACAAACTGGTGATTTTTATCTAGACCTAAATAACCAACAAGGGACTTTGCCATTAAATAAAGGTGGGACAGGTGTTACTAGTTTAAGTGCGCTTAAGAGCTTATTAGGTATAAGAAATATTACTCAAGGAACATCCGCTCCAGCAGGTGGTTCATCTGGTGATATTTATTTTCAATATAAATAAGGGTGAACAATAATGGCACTACAGAGTAAAACATATTCATCATCTACAACATCTAACGAATATACATTAAAACTCACTATAACTGAAAATAGTACAAGTACAGCAAATAATACGTCAAATATAACTTATAAATTATATATGACGTCAGGCGGTTGGAACTTTGATCAATATGCTGTAGGATGGGAGATAAAATTAAATAATAAAGTTGTGTCTACTATGGACAGGTATGATGCTCCGCAAATATCACTTGGATATAATTCATCGGTTATCATTGTTCAAGGCACTACAAACGTTAAGCATAACTCTGACGGCACGTTAAACATGTCAATATCTGGTAAAAGCTTTATGGCTAAAGATAGCTACACACCAGGAGACATGTCGTTGTCCGGAAGTATGCGATTAACTGGTATAACTCCTCCTGCTCCAGATAAAAGTTCTATATTAGGGACGTTATCTAATTTTGATTTAGAATCTGAATTTAGGTTTCCATTTACATCATATTCTTCAGATTACTATCATAAACTAATACTAAAAGTCGGTTCAACAACTGTAAAAACAGTAAATAGTTATTTGAATAATCAGTCTATTAGATTTACACCTGAAGAGATTTTAAATGCGTATCAGTTAATGAGCAGTTCTACAGGAACAACTGTAAGTGTTACATTAGAAACTTATAATGATAATGATGCACTTGTAAGTCCTGTAAGCACAAAAAGTTGTGTAGCTACTTGGATAGGAACTAGTCAAATTAATGTATCAGGCACATATAGAAGAGCTAGACCTTGGGTAAATATAAATGGTACGTGGAAACCTTGTGTAGCATTTTATAATATTGATGGATCATACTGGAGAGGTGAATAAAGTATGGCGATATTAAAATATAAAAATAGCATGGGAAATTATGAACCTATATCTTCAGTAAATAACAATTTGGCTACAGCTGATGGTATCTTACCTATAACAAAAGGAGGTACAGGCAAAACTACTGCTCCAGAAGCATTAGCCGCTCTTGGGGGAGTTTCAAAAAACGGTGATACAATTAACGGGGATCTTACTGTAGATAATCTAACAGTTAGTGGAAATATTAATGCATCTTCAGGTATAGCAGGATTTTGTGGTATGACTGCTAACATGCAACAAAATTTAGGTGCTGTAAATACAACTGGGGATGCTCAAATAAAGCTAGACACAGTTATAGGTTCTTATGGAAACATTTCATTAAATTCTTATGCAATTAATATTCAAGAGCCTGGATATTATTTTGTGTCTGGTCAAATAATGTTTAATGAAGGCGTAGCTAATAAATATATGGGGCTCACAATAAGGAAAAATGGATCATTCTTATTAGATGCATACTATAGTATGGGTTCCGTAAATTACGGGTGTGTTAACGTATCAGGCAGCATATATAGACTTAATGCTGGAGACAAGTTAACATTATTTGCTAGAATTCCTTCTGCAGGAATCGTTATCAACGGTAATAGTCGAAGTAACCTTTCAGTATTCAGAATATTTTAAAGGAGGTATTGAGTATGAGCTACTCAGCAGCTGATCTTATTAAAATTGCTCAAGCTGAAATCGGATATCATGAGAAACTAACTAATGCTAATCTTGATCAAAAAACAGCACCTAATGATGGACCTGGAAATTATACAAAATATGCAAGAGATCTTAATAATGCAGGTTATTACAATGGTAATAAAAATGGATACGACTGGTGCGATGTATTTAATGACTGGTGTCATTGGGTTGCTAGTGGTAAAAATAAATCTCTTGCAGAGTATGTAATTTGCCAAACAGGTACTTTAGGCGCAGGCTGCACATGGTCTGCTCAATACTATCAGCAAGCAGGCCGATACTATACTCGTAATCCTAAACCAGGTGATCAGATTTTCTTTAGAGATTTTGATCATACCGGCATTGTAGAAATTGTTTCAGAAGATTCAATTGCTACTATTGAAGGTAATACTAGTAGCCAAGTTGCACGCAGATATTATTCTAGATATGACAGTTATATTACCGGATTTGGTAGACCTCGGTACGGCGAAGATACAGATGAAGATACAGATATTGAAGAGCCTGAAGTTCCATCAGATGATACAATTAAAATCAATGTTAAGATGCTTTCACTGAACGACACAGGTAATGCTGTAAAATCATTACAGACTTTACTAGAAACTCATGGATATTCTTGCGGTTCGGCTGGAATAGATGGTGAATTTGGATCAGACACAGAAAAAGCTGTTATGCATTTTCAGAAAGATAAAAAGATTGATGTTGACGGTATTGCTGGTGATGATACATGGAATAAATTAATTAATAGTGCTTACGAAGCTCCTTCATCCGACGACGATTCGTCTAGCAGCTCTTCTACAGACGGCTATACTTGTTCAGTTTCGGCTCCCATGATCAGCAAAGGCAGCGCAGGTAAAGCTGTTGTTGCTCTTCAAGCTATGCTAGAGGTATACGGTTATTCTTGTGGTGCTTATGGTGTTGATGGAGATTTCGGTGAAGGCACGGAATCTGCTGTTAAAGATTTTCAGAGTAGACACGATTTAGATATTGACGGTATTGTTGGTGACAATACTTGGGCAGCAATCATTAAATAAGGAGTGAATATTATGATTACGTTAGACATGTTAAGCAAAGGCAGTTCGGGGTATCAAGTAAAATCTGCGCAAGCAATCCTCGAAGCTAACGGTTATTCTTGCGGTAGTTATGGAGCAGACGGTGATTTTGGTTCAGGTACTGAATCCGCTGTTAAAAAGTTTCAAAAAGCTAAAGGCTTAAGCGCTGACGGTATTATTGGCACAGATACTTGGAACAAACTTTTAGGAAATTAACAATTCGTAGTCTGATTTAGTTTGCATGAAAAAGAAGGAAGTAAAGGTATAATATATTCCTTTACCTCTTTTTATAGCAATTCTTTTAGGAGGTGTAACATGGCTGACGAATTAGTAAATTTTAAACAAGGACTTCAAGAAAATTATGATGGAATTGCTGAGAAAGACAAAGATACATTATATTTTACTACAGATACTCAGAAGATATATTTAGGTAATACATGTTACGCAGGTAATCAAGCAGATTATGCTCAAAATGACGAATCAGCATCTGACTACATTAAGAATAGACCTTGCTATTCTGAGTTAACTGAATCAGTAATTGTAAATCAGACATTTGATGATTTTAGTCCGTATAGTGCAGAGTATCTTAATATATACGCAAGTGCTACATTAGGCAGCATGATAAGCTTAGTAGAAGGAAATACTTATAATGTTACATTGAACGAAGCTCAGTACACATGCGTAGCATCCAAATTTTCAGAAAATCCACCAATTCTGTTTATTGGTAATGCTAATATAACTTCTAGTAGTGGTCAAGAGCCTTTTTTACTATTTGATAAAATAGCTGGGCAACCTGCTATAACTTCAATTGTGCAATCATCGCAGAATGTAAAAATAACTGAAATATCAACTAAATATAATAAATTAGATTATAGATATATTCCAGAATCCGAGCTTAATAAAGTTGGGGGAGTAGAAGTATTACAATGGACTTCAGATAAAGTGAGTTTGGCAGAAGTGGAATACGCTGCTGACAAGTTACGCAATCATGGTGCTAAGTTACGATGGGAGCCACTTTCTGCACAAATTGTAGACATTGCTGTATCAAAAGATAAATCTAATGTATATATTTTATTCTCATCAGGCAGTATGTCTTATAATGAATTTTATGACGAAGTACATTATAATCCTAATCTGTGTTTTAAGTATTCGGTTCGGAATAATTCTATATACACAGAAAGATATGGTCATGTTATTTCTAATATTATATTAGATTTAGGATATACCTATGTATCAAGAGCTCTTGACATGTCTGAAGATGCTTCAATATATTTATCTAATACATCAGACATTATGAAAAATAACAAATCAGTAGCATTACCTCAGTATAGTACTTCAAATAATAATCAATTTTTACAAATAGTTGATGGCGTTCCTACATGGGTGTCATTACCAGTATATGATGGAAGTACTGAAGATGTTCCAAATGCAGAAAGAGTTGGGTTTAATGCAATATTTAATTCAAGGTAGTACTCTTTCTGATATTGGTAATGCAATTCGTAGCAAAACAGGTAAGAGTGATATGATTACGCCGGAGAATATGCCAGCAGAAATTGAAGAGATTTCTGGTGGTGGAGAAATTGGAGGAAATGTCTATTTTAACTATATTAACAATATAACTTGCAGCGCTATTTATGCAGATGGGACTGCAAAGACCCATCTTTCATGAGGCATGGGTGATATATCATTAGGAAGTACTATATCTAACGTAGTGTACTTCATTCTTCAATTTGCTCCATTGGCTACAGGATTAAACCCACGATTATCTGGAAGTATGACTAGAATAGGATCAGATTATTTAAACGGAAATAGTTACGAAATTTATAAGATAACCGGAAGTTGTACATTAAATGGGGGTGGACGGATGATTAATACAGATAAATTTGAAATAAATTCAATCAATTACATTCGCCATAAAAGCGATTCTGGAGTTCTTATTCAACGTGATGGAACAGATTTGAAATTTGCAGATGTAGTTGACGTTGAAGAATGGGGGATACATCTATACAGAAACCGATATTCCTATTCCAGAACCTGTTGAAATAATTCCAGACACCCAAGCCCTTAACATCATCACAGGAGGCGAAGAAGTATGACAAGAGAAGAAGCTATTGCCTTTCGTAAGCTAGTTGAAGCCGGCGCAGTAAATCTTACAGATAAAGAAGTATCTACAGCTCCTGATGTATTACCTAGAATGCATTACACAGGAGAACTTATTACTAATGGTACTCGCATTAATTGGAAAGGTAAAATAAAACGAGCTGCATCTGATCTTTGGGACAGAGAAGATCAAAATCCTGATAATGCACCAAATATATGGGAAGATGTATTGTACAAACAAGGTATTCGTATTATCCCTGACACTATTACTGTAGGTCTTGCATTTTCAAAAGACGAACTAGGATGGGGAGGAGAAAACGATGAATGCTTATATAAATCTACAGTAGATAACAACGTTTACACTCCTGAGCAATACCCTGACTATTGGGAGCTACAAGAAGCTGCCTGATAAGACTTATTATGATAGCGTATATTATAACCTATTTTATATTTATATAGTGTTATGGTTGAATTATACGCAATAAACTATTGCGAAGATAGGAGGTTTAGTATGGCAAATGAAAAGGTAATATTACGAAAAGGTATGTCCAGTAGTTTACCTTCTCAAATAGTGCCAGGTACAATCTTAATGGAGATTGATTCCGGTAATGCGTTTCTAGATACTTCCGAACTAGGCAGAGTGCAACTTACAGATACTCGAAAATTAAATTCGTCAGATGGCAAGCTTACAGGTTCATTAAACGCAGATTCTAATAGAATTACTAATTTAGGGTCACCTCAGGACGATTTAGATGCTGTATCAAAACAATACGTAGATAGCATTGTTCAATCGCAAGTAAGTTCAGAAGTAGATTCAAAAATTTCAGAAGCACTGTTAGGATATCTACCATTATCGGGTGGTACACTTACAGGGTCTATAGATATGAGTAATAACCGAATATCTAATTTACCATCTCCCGAATCAGAATCAGATGCTGTATCAAAACAATATGTAGACGATGCTATTCAATCGCAAGTAATTTCAGAAGTTGAAGGTGCATTAGGAAACTATTTACGTTTATCTGGCGGTAACATGACTGGTTCTATAAACATGTCAGGCAATAAACTAGAGAACGTATCAGACCCTAGCTCTGATGCCGATGCTGCGAATAAAAGATATGTAGATTCGGTAGTTTCAACTTATTTGCCGCTATCTGGAGGTACATTAACAGGGCCTATAAATGCAGGGTCAAATGGAATAACGAATCTTTCAGACCCTTCTGATGATTCAGATGCAGCTACAAAGAAGTATGTAGACAATGTGCTAGGAAGCATGTCAGGGTTTGCAGTTGACTCTAATGGAGGCTCTGGCTATGCAAGTCTTGAAGCGTTGAAACAAGCGCATCCGGAAGGAAAATACGGTGTATTTTATCTTGTAGCAAATCCTGACTCTAATACAAATAATACATTTGTTGAATACTTTTGGACAGGGTCTGATTATGAACTTGCTGGAGGATTCGGTGAGGTAGACACATCCGATCTAGCAACAAAACAAGATTTATCAAAGAAAGCTGACAAAACGATCGAAGTGAACGGGCAGCCATTGTCTGCAAATGTAAATATCACGGATATATCTGGAAATGCTGGGACGTCTACAAAGCTTCAACAACAACGGCAGATATCTATTACGGGTGATGCTAACGGATCAGCATACTTTGATGGCTCAGATGATGCGTCTATTAATATTACAGTGACTAGAGCAGATAAAGCAATTAGCGATGAACAAGGCAATAATATTGCAGATACATATGCAACAAAAGATGAAGTGCAAACTGGATTGATTTGGGGATCCTTCACTGATTGAATTTAGTGAACTCTATATTATAATCAAGATCAACAGTGCCCTTTGCTATCAGTTTACTAGCAAAGGGCACTATTTTGATCTGATATACTACCTTACATAACTATGTCAATTATCTATTAGCAATTACAGAATGGATGATACATATGGAAGAGTTTAATATAGATTTACGTTTTATTGTATATATTTGTAGCGCAATCGCGTCAATTTCTGGCGCAATTGGCATAATTATAAAAGTAGTTAAAAAATCTTTAAATAAACAGATATCGGAAACAATTGAAGCATCATCAAGTGGATATAAGCAAAATATGGATACTGAAATGAAAGAGCTTAAAACCACTCTTCAAAATTTTATACAATCGCAGCAATCTCAAAACGAAAGCGTAAGGCGCTGTCTACTTTCGTCAACACGAGATAGGATAAATCAAGCGCACGATTATTATACAAAAAGTGAATTCATCGGAGCTCATTCATTGTTTGTAGTAGAAGAGCTATATTCTTCGTATAAAGAATTAGGCGGAAATTCATTTGTTGATCGACAAATAGAAGACATTAGACAGCTAGAAGTTCGAAGCGCAGAAACAGATGCAAGAAAGTAATTAGAGGGTCTATAATGAATATATCTGAAATCATAAATACACGGATGGAGCAAATTCAAAACGAACATATGTCCATTGTTCAAGATATCCAAAAAGTAAATAAACAGTTGCAAGATCTTCATGCAAGAAAAATATACCTTGAAGGTGCATTCTACGAGCTTGAAGCACTTCAGAACAAGTTAAAAGATACATCTTCGAATTAACAAAATTTATTTTGGAGGTAGGTTAAATTGGCGGTTCAGCTATTCAATGAAGGCCGAGTTGTAGGATATAGTGCATACGAATTATATGTAAAGCAACATCAATCTGTAGATCCTAATACACCTCCTGCTTCAGAACGGCAGTGGCTTGCATCTACAATTGCTATGGGTTCATCGATGCTTCTACGTATTAACGAGAATTTAAGTCATGCAGATGATGAAGATTGGATAATTGATATCCCATTTCCTCATGAATCTAACGCAACAACGCTTCTATGCGCTGCAAACACAATCGTAGCATCTTTTTTTCATGGAGACGCAATATACGTTGATGACGCGTCAGGATTAGGAGGATGGGCACAAAGAGTAACAGATTACGGAGAAATTATTTCTAATAATGCTCAGTCATCTCCCGATGGTTATCAAGGTCCTGGATCTAATATACCTACACAAGCGCTAGATGGATGGTCAGATGACGAAAAACAACAAGTAGCTCAATACCTTAAAATTGTAGACGGTATTATCATTCAACCTGGCACATGGACTGACAGTCCATATAAACCTCCGGAAAAGAATTTTGAACCGGATATGGGTTCGTATCCTTCAATTCGGCTACTTATTCGTGGACCGATTACGCATAAATTTCAAATTCTTTTAACTGGATTTACAATTAGAACTGTTGTAAGCGGAGTTACAGGGCTAGATGGATCTACAGATAGCACTCATCCACAAGATGGTGACTTCTTAGGCCCTGCTCAGTTTCCGTGGGCTGCAAAAATAATGTTCTCTATTCCTAGTTCATATGTTTCTTATTTTGTATATAGCGCTTATACTAGATCAATTCCTTCCGGATCTGAATCTTTAACAGTAGACGATACATCTATAATTGATATGAAAACAACAAAATTGGAAGATTATTATCAGCAGAATTACTCAAATGCTCGAGTTCCAATTGATGTTGCAGAGTATAACACAATTGGAAATGGTGTATCTGTCTTGACGATATATCAGAAAAATGAAAAATATCCTCCTGCATTATATGGTACATATGTTGATTCTACAGGAGGAAAATATTTACACCCTGTAGATATTGTATCTCCTGGCACAGTTAAGATGTTTGAAGATTCAACTGAATCTGAGATTCGAGACTATCAGGATCAGTTTCCTGGAACGCATGTAATTAATAAGAATACTGACGATAGCACGTTAGAAATAATAAACTCGTCTGGCAATCTAGTTCCTGCTGCTAATGTAGATGTAGCAGATTTAAATTATAACGATATTGATTTAGGTGACAGTAAAGCAAAAGGAGTTCGAATAACTACAGGAGATAAAGTAGGGCTTGCATTGTCGTTATCTGACAACTCACAAGGAACTCAATGTGATATTGGATCTGACTCTGATTCATACATAACTAATCCAATTACAAGTGATAACATTGCTAATATTGGTTCAATGCCTAAACTAAGCCCCGATACAAGTAACATCACGTGGGCAGCTATCTTAGAAGCATTAGCTAATAACAAAGCGATAGATATTCTAGGCAACGAATTGAAAATTATAAAGCAAGGTCTACCAAGAAATTACATTCAATTTGCAAATGGGCTGCGCTTATATATTTCAACTACTGAACCAACC
>NFYZ01007176.1_pt1 | contig 9917 bp, 8 predicted proteins | sample 1092561 | NCBI WGS metagenome assembly NFYZ01 (sample SAMN03609887, study PRJNA323583) | gut metagenome | isolation source: feces | host: Rattus norvegicus | place: Malaysia | collected 2013 | reverse complement strand
ATTGAAACTATGGTATTATTAACAATTAACCATCAAAGTTTAATTGCTACTAAAGCTAACAGAATAGTTCGAGCAGCAAAAGGTAGACCCATTATGGAATTTGGTTCTAGAAGAGCCCAAGGTTATGAAGGTGCTATACTTGGTGCTAGAGCATCTTACATAGGAGGTTGTGTTGGAACTGCTTGTACTATTGCCGATAGGGATTTTGAAATTCCTGCTTTAGGAACTATGGCTCATAGCTGGGTTCAAATGTTCCCAACTGAACTAGAAGCATTTAAAACTTATGCTAAACATTATCCTGATAGTTGTGTTCTATTAGTAGATACTTATAATGTATTAAAATCTGGTGTACCCAATGCTATAAAAACTTTTAATGAAATCGTTGTACCTAAAGGGTTTAGACCAAAAGGTATAAGATTAGATAGTGGAGATATGAGCTATCTCTCAAAAGAAGCAAGAAAGATGCTTGATGAGGCTGGATTTGAAGATTGTCCTATAATAGCTTCTAGTAGTTTAGATGAATATGTAATAAGAGATCTTTTAAATCAAGGAGCTAAAATTGATTCCTTTGGTGTAGGTGAAAGATTAATTACTGCTAGATCAGAACCAGTATTCGGCGGTGTTTATAAACTTGTAGCCAGTGAGGAAAATGGAGAATTAGTACCTAAGATAAAAGTAAGTGAAAATGTAGGGAAAATAACTACCCCTGGATTTAAACAGGTTTATAGGCTATTTGATAGAGATTCTGGAAAGGCAATGGCAGATGTCATAACATTAGCTGATGAAATAATAGATGATACAAAACCTTATGAAATATTTCACCCCTTATATACATGGAAAAGAAAAACTTTGACTAATTTCCGTGCAGAAAAATTATTGGTTCCAATATTTAAAAAAGGTGAACCTATGTACAAAAGTCCATCTATTGAGAAAATTAGAAGTTATTGTACCGAACAAATCAATACTCTTTGGGATGAAGTTCTACGTTTTGAAAATCCTCATGAGTATTTTGTGGATCTATCTAAACCATTATGGGATATTAAGGACCAATTATTGAAAGAAAATAAATAAGATATATTAAATAGCGAATAATAGTTAAAAATAACTATTATTCGCTATTTTCTTGGGTACTTATTTTTTCATAGTTTTCCTTGCATTCTTTTAATATGCTTCTGTCAACCTACTGACTCACTTTCTGAATCAAAAGAGACGGTCCTGGCTGACTCACTACATTGAGAGGCCTTTTTCAAAGGCCTCTATATTAACTTTATGAACCTTTTCAGGCAAATTTTCTTTTATAAGTTTTATCCAGTCTATGTCTTCTACCCCTAAATGTTTAACTATAGCTCCTAGCATGACTATATTTTGAGATCTAGGTTCCCCTAATTCTGTTGCCGTTTTTCTTGCCTCTATTACTTTTACATTGTCTACTGATTCTTCTAACTTTTCTATAACTCCTTCCGGATATTTTTCAAATCCTGATAGAACGGGTAATGGGTACATTTCTTCATTATTTACTACGAGTATACCATCCTTTTTAAGATGATCTATATATCTAGCAGCTTCTACCTTTTCAAAAGCCATTATTAAATCTGCTTCGCCTTTAGTTATATTAGGAGAGTAAACCTTTTCCCCAAATCTAATTTGAGTAGTTACACTACCACCTCTTTGAGACATACCATGTATTTCAGACATTTTAACATCATAGCCTTCTTCTAATAAGCCTTGAGATAGTATTTTAGATACAAGGATTGTTCCTTGACCTCCTACTCCTACTAATAATAAACTTTTAACCATATTAATCCCCTGCCTCTCCACGATATTCAATAGCATTAAATGGACACACTTGTAAGCATACTGTACATCCATTACATTGATTTTTATCTATACTTACTACATTATCCCTAAAGGATATAGCAGGACATCCAATTCTTAAACAAGTTTTACATTTTGTACATTTTTCTTGGTTTACTTCACAATATAAATCTTTTCTTGCCCTTTGAACTTCTTTAATTAAAGCACAAGGTTGTTTTGTTATTATTACAAATGGATCGTCAGATTCGTAAGCATCTTTAACTGCTGCTTTAGTTTCTTCTAATTTATATGGATCTACTACCCTTATATTTTCATCTTTTATACCTACAGCTTGGACTATTTTTTCTATATCAATTATTGGAGCTGGTTCTCCCATAGCAGTTTTTCCTGTTCCCGGGTTTTCTTGTTGACCAGTCATTGCTGTTATTCTATTATCAAGGATAACAATGGCTATATTGCTATTATTATATACTGCATCAATAAGCCCTGTAATTCCTGAATGGAAGAATGTTGAATCTCCAATGAAACCAAATACTTTTTGATCTCTATTAGCCATTTTTATTACTTTTTCAAATCCTAATCCTGCAGATATACCTGCTCCCATACATATAACTGTATCTCCTACATTTAATGGTGGAGCCATTCCTAATGTATAACATCCAATGTCACTTGTAGTTATAATTCTATCTTTATATTTACTTACCTCATAAAATATTCCCCTATGAGGACAGCCTGCACAAAGTGCTGGTGGCCTAGATGGAGTTTCTATATCTATTTCATAAGTTTCTTTTTCTTCCTCTTCTAATAGATTTTCTCTTAAAATTGCTGGATTTAACTCTCCACATATAGGAAGTTTATCTTTGCCTATACAATCTATTCCTATAGTTCTAACAAAATTTTCTAAGTAAGGTTCATTTTCTTCAATTACATATAATTTATCAACTTCTTTTGCAAATTCTCTAATCATTTTATCTGGAAGTGGATAGCTAAATCCTATTTTTAAATAAGATGCATTATCTCCAAATACTTCTTTTGCATGAAGATATGAAATACCACTAGTAATAATTCCTATACTCTTGTCTCCCCATTCAATCCTGTTTAATGGGGTATTATTGGAATACTCCCTCATTCTTGGAATTCTTTCTTCTTCTATTTCTACATGTTTTGCTTTTGAATTTGCTGGCACCATTATATATTTTCTAATATTCTTTTCATATTCCTTAATACCTACTTCTTCTCTTTCAGATAATTCAACTATCCCTTTACTATGGCATACTCTTGTAGTAACCCTAAACAATACTGGCGTATCAAATTCCTCACTAATTTCAAAAGCATGATTTATAAACTCTTTACACTCTACACTATCTGATGGCTCTACCATAGCTACCTTTGCATGTGGAGCATACAACCTATTATCTTGTTCATTTTGTGAACTATGCATACCAGGTTCATCTGCAGTTATTATTATTAAGCCTCCATTAACCCCTTCATAGGCCATTGTAAACATTGGGTCTGCCGCTACATTTAACCCAACATGTTTCATTGTAACTACAGTTCTTGCTCCTGCTATTGAAGCACCACTTCCTACTTCTAAGGCAACCTTTTCGTTTGGAGCCCATTCTGAATAGATTTCTTTATATCGGGAAACGTTTTCCAGGATTTCAGTACTAGGAGTTCCTGGATATGCACTGGCTACCAAACAGCCTGATTCATATATGCCTCTAGCAATAGCTTCGTTACCAGTTAAAAGTTTCTTCATTCACTTTCCCCCCTATTTTGATATTAACGACTACACAATATATTATAACAAAGAACACTAAATAATCATAGTGAGTCACTTAGGACCGTCTCTACTGACTCACTTTTATGTATTTATAGCCTTCATTTATGGATATGGTAATTATACTGCCATTATTTATTTTAAATTTATAAAAGTATTGGATATTATCAAAAACCCAGCATAAAGCTGCCTTGATAACTCCTTCATGAGTTATTACTAAGATATTCTCTTTCTCTTTTTTAGTTATTTCTTCTAGAAAATCTACGACTCTCAAATAAAAGTTTTTAAAACTTTCTCCCTCTGGAATTTCATAATTAATATAATCTTCTGACCAAAGTTTAGTTTCATTAGAGTATATATTAACTATTTCTTCATAGGATTTTCCCGCAAATATTCCAAAATTATATTCTTCTATCCTAGAGTCTTCTATTCCTTTTAATTCTAATAATTCTATAGTTTCTTGAGTCCTTTTAAGAGGGCTTACATATATCTTTCTAAAGGATTTACTATATATATTTTCTTTCAATCTTAATATCTCACTTCTTCCTTTTTTTGAAAGTGCGGCTTCTTTTCTACTATATACTTTTTTTATATTATCCTCAGTTTCACCATGACGTAGAAAAACTATATCCATGATAACATCACCAAAAAAGTCAATAATGAAATTATTTCACATAATTCTATATTAGCGCCTAAGACATCTCCTGTAAAACCTCCTATAATTTTATAGGATTTATATGTAATGATTAATACAGCTAATAATGAGGTGATTATTGATACTAAAAATAATGGCTCTATTAAAAGTACAATAATACTGTATATCGTACCACCTGCTAATGCATATTTTTTTGGATTACTACTACTAAACATATCCCCTATACCACCTGGCCTAGCATTTTTAGCAAAAGACATAATTATAGCTGCCATGAACCGACCATTTCCACAGGATAATGCTAAATATAATGGAACCTTTCCATCTAAATTTGAAATAGTTATATATTTTAAAAGAATAACTAATACTACTCCTACTACTCCAAAGGTTCCTGCCCTACTATCTTTCATTATTTCCAAAATTCTTTCCTTTTCACGAGCTGAAAAAAAACCATCAAAAGTATCAGAAATTCCATCTAAATGTAATCCACCAGTCAATATTATAATACTGACTACTGCCAAAAAAGAAGCTATATCCTTATTTATATTTAAAAACAAATAATATATTAAACCACTAATACCACCAATAATCATACCTGTAAAAGGAAAGAAAAATGTACTTTTGGATAAATTATCTTCATTAAATTCTACAGGTATATTTATGGGTATTCTTGTAAGGAATTGAATGGAAAGTATTAGCCCTTTTATCATCTTATTTTCACCGGTATACCACAACATACCAAATATACCTCATCAGATAAAGAAGCAATCCTTTGATTTATTCTTCCTTGTATATCCCTAAAAACTCTTCCTATATGATTCTCGGGCACTAAAGAATATCCTATCTCATTAGTAACTAAAACCAAATTGTAATCCTTTTTTCGTATATTATTAATTAAATTTTCTAATTCATTATATACAACATATTCAACTTTTTTCTGCATTTCTAAAGAAATTCTATCCTCTTCCTTAGTTATATCAAACATAATATTTGAAGTAAGAACCGTAATACAGTCTAATATATAGTTTTCTTCTTCTCCAATGGCTTTATCTAAATTATAATTTTCCTCATAAGTTCTCCAAATAGAAGGCCTTGATTTTTTATGAATTAAAACCCTTTCTTCCATCTCCTTATCTACAACCTTAGATGTAGCAATATATACCACATCCCTTTTATCCTTATACAAACTTTCTCCAAAAGAACTTTTTCCCGATCTTGCTCCACCAGTTATTAAAGTTATCATATCATTACCTAATATCTACTAACACTTTATTATCTATAGTGGCTTCTTCAAAGGTAGCCATATTGTCCATAATATATAGAGCTGCTTCTATTATTTGAAAAGCTAATGGACAACCAGAACCTTCTCCTAATCGCATATTTAAGTGGAGCATTGGATTTAGACCTATTTCTTTCATCATATATACTGCTCCTGGCTCTTTTGAAAGGTGAGATGGAAATATATAATCTTTTAATAATGGATTAAACTTTGTTGCACATAATGCTGCTGCAGAAGAAATAAAACCATCTACTATTATAGGCTTTTTATTCTTTCCAGCTGAAAGGAACAATCCACACATTCCAGCTATATCAAAGCCACCAACCTTTGAAATTACATCTATTGGATCTTCTTTATTTGGTTTATTTACTTCAATAGCTTTTTTTACTGCATTTATTTTACTTCCATATTGTTCATCAGTTAATCCAGCTCCTTTGCCACAGGTTATATCTGGGCTAAGTTCGGAAAAAACACTAAGGACTGCACCACTTGTTGTTGTATTTCCTATACCTAATTCTCCTGTGCCTAATATATCATAACCTTCACTATAAAGCTTGTCTCCTATTTCTATTCCTACTTCTATAGCTTCTATAGCCTCTTCATAAGTCATACTAGGTTCTTTTGTCATATTCTTAGTCCCATAGTTTACTTTTTTATTTATTAGTTTAGGATGTTCTAAATCTGCATTTAACCCTATATCAACAATAGTAATATCTGTATCAGTTAATTTTGCTAGTACAGATACACCTGTAAGACCTTTAGTCATATTAGAAGTAAGTATTTTAGTAAAAGATTGGGGACATGCACTTACCCCTTCGTCTACAACCCCATTATCCCCACACATTATAACTATACCTTTTTTCTCAATTTTATTATGAGGTTTTCCAGTAATACCTGCCATCTTAATTACTATTTCTTCTAATTCTCCTAGGCTACCTATTGGCTTTACTAAGTTATCTAGTCTATCAGCTGCCTTCTTTTTTGCATTTTCATCCGCAGATTTAATAGATTCTATAGTCCTTTTAAGTAATTTCAATTTACCCCTTCTTCCATTTAAATTTTGTTTCCTCCACCAATAATTATATTGTTCCCTGCAAATATAGTCAAATAAAAAAGGCCTAAGAGTTTAGACCTTTTATTAAGCATTATTAAAAGGCTTGTTTATACATTTTTAGAGATTTTTAAAAAATCTACTTTACCGGGGGTGTAGCAATAATATATAGATTATTAAAAATTCTAAATTACCATAATACAAGCCCTTTAATATCTTACCTTTTTAATAAATAATAATATAATTTACAATATATTAGACACCTAGACCTTTTATACTAGATATAAATACAATAATAATCAGTATTGGCGTTATAAACCTTGCCACAAAATCGTATAAACTTAAATATCCTACATCTAATATGCCATTATTCGTTATTTGTTTCTTTACCATACTTCTGTCCAATTTCCAACCGACAAATATTATTGAAATCATAGAACCTATTGTCATTAGATAATTAGCAGTGACATAATCTAGAAAGTCTAAAAAGGTTCTACCAAAAAACGGTACATTGGCCATAGGCCCATTAGATAATGAGGCAAATATACCAACTATAAAAACTAGGCTTATAGAAATAAATGTAGCCTTTTTTCTATCTATATTAAATTTATCAATTACATAGGCCACCACAGATTCTAACATTGATATAGTACTAGTTATAGCTGCCAATGAAAGTAATAAAAAGAATAATACAGCAAATAAATATCCTCCTGGTAACTTAGGAAATACATTTGGCAATGTAATAAATACAAGACCTGGTCCACTATTTGGAGCTATACCAAAAGCAAATACTACTGGAAATATAGCTATACCAGCAAGTAAAGCAATTAAAGTATCAGCTAAAGCTATATTCACCGTAGCTCTTCCCAAGTTTTCTCCTTCTTTTATATAAGAACCATAAGTAATCATAGTTCCTGCCCCCAAACTTAAGGAGAAAAAAGAGTGACCTAAAGCTGCAAAAATAACTTTCCCATTTACCTTTGAAAAGTCAGGTTTAAAAAGGAAAGATAAACCTTCCTTACTACCTGGAAGCGTAAGTGCTCTTATATCAAGTATTATTATAATAATTATTAATGCAGGTATTAAAATACTTGAATATTTTTCTATACCTTTTTCAATTCCATTTCCCACTATATAAGCGGTAAATGCTAATATTATAAATTGCCATATAATAGGACGCACTGGATGTGAAGTAAATTCTGTAAACATATTACTGATTGCATTTACATCTTTTCCTGCGAATTCATTGGTTATAGCTTTTATTAAATATTCTAAGGTCCATCCAGCTATAACACTATAAAAGGAAAGTATTAAAAATCCTGCTAAAACTCCGAGAACTCCACTTAGGTACCATTTACTATTTGGAGCAATTTCTTTAAAAGAATTTATAGCGCTTTTTCTCCCTTCCCTACCTATTATAAATTCTGCTAACATTACAGGAATTCCTATGGCAGCTACACATATTAAATATATTATTAAAAATGCTGCTCCTCCATGCTTTCCCGTAATATATGGAAAACGCCAAATATTACCTAACCCTACAGCTGAACCAACAGCTGCCGCAAATAACCCGAAACTACTTTTAAAGCTTTCTCTCTCCATAAATTGCTTCATTCCTTCCCATATAGATTAATATATTATTATAGGAAAACCCCAGATATAAATACAATAATAATTAATATTGGAGTTACATATTTAATAATAAATCTAAATACATTCAAATATCCTACTGAAATAGTTCCATCATTAGTTAATTGTTTTTCTACTAATTTTTTATCTAATTTCCAGCCTAAGAATAAGCTAGTTATAAAAGCTGCTATAGTTAAAAAGTAATTTGCTGTTAAATAATCAAGAAAATCAAATAAATTTCTATCAAAAAACTTTTTTGCCGACAACGGTCCATTTGATAAAGATGCAAATATTCCTAATAAAGTTATTAAAGTAAAAGAAATTATAGTTGATTTCTTCCTAGATAAATTAAATCCTTCTATACCATAAGCAACAACAACTTCTAGCAATGAAATAGTACTAGTTAATGCTGCTACGGCTATTAATGCAAAAAACAATATAGCGAAAATATATCCTCCTGGTATTTGTGGAAATACATTTGGTAATGTAATAAATACCAGACCAGGACCACTATTTGGAGCTATACCAAAAGCAAATACTACTGGAAATATAGCTATACCAGCAAGTAAAGCAATTATTGTATCAGCAATTGTAATCTTTAAAACAGCATTTCCCAAGTTTTCTTTTTTCCCTATATATGAGCCATAGGTGATCATTATTCCCATACCTAAACTTAGAGAGAAGAAAGAATGGCCTAAAGCTGCTAATACTGCTTCTTTTGACAGCTTCGAAAAATCTGGCTTAAACAAAAATGAAAGACCAGCCTTTCCTCCTGGAAGGGTTATAGCCCTTATATCCAATATAATAACTATTACTAAAAGTAAAGGAATTAGTATTTTTGAAAACTTTTCTATTCCTTCTTCTACTCCTACAACAACTATTAAAGCAGTAATTCCCATAAAAACAACCTGCCATATTATAGGCCGGGTTGGGTGGGATATAAAATCCGTAAACATGGCCTCAATAGCAACTACATCCTTTCCTGCAAATTGGTTAGTTATAGAATTTATCAAATATTCCAAAGTCCATCCAGCTATAACACTATAAAAAGATAAAATCATAAATGCGGCTAAAACTCCTAATACTCCACTGGAATACCATTTTGTCCTTGGTGAAAGTTCTTTAAAGGAACCTATGGCGTCTTTTTTTGCTTCTCTACCTATAATAACTTCTGCCAACATTACAGGAATGCCTATAACAGCAACACTTAATAAATAAACTAATAAAAATGCAGCTCCTCCATACTCTCCAGTAATATAAGGAAATCTCCATATATTACCTAACCCTACAGCAGAACCGATAGCAGCTGCTAACAGTCCAAAACTACTTTTAAAACTTTCTCTCTTTTCTAAATTACCACTACCTACTTTATCATTACTATTCAATTTTTTACCTCCCCCTTTAGTGTAGAATAACTTCGTTGTACTAAAGCATACAATGTTTATTTGTAAAAGTCAAGGATTTTTCTGAATTATCTGAAATGTATCAAAGACAAATTGGATTCATAAAGTTCCTTCCAATTAAATATTATATATAAAGCCATAAAGATTTTATTTAAAGGGGGATATATATATGCTTTCTAAAAAAGAATATATTAAATATTCTTTAGAATACAATTTATTTTTTGGAAGGTTGATGAAAGAACATCTAATATTTTTAGAGTCTGGCTTTTCTGTTAAAGATGCAGAGTATATTTTAGAAGCTGATACGT
>NFYZ01002406.1_pt1 | contig 9974 bp, 9 predicted proteins | sample 1092561 | NCBI WGS metagenome assembly NFYZ01 (sample SAMN03609887, study PRJNA323583) | gut metagenome | isolation source: feces | host: Rattus norvegicus | place: Malaysia | collected 2013 | reverse complement strand
TAAGAAATAAATAACTAAATCTTTATTTGGATTTATTTTATAAGTATTATATAGGCAAAACAATATAATAAAAAACTTTTCTAAGAATTTTCTCATATAATCTTCCTTTATTAAGTTTTAAGCTTATTAGTATTCATCCCATGCTTTAATTATACTAGGATTTAATTTAAAATACAATTTCAACCATGATAAATTCAATATATGACAAATGTCACACTATATTATGACTCTATACACTACAATAAAAACATTTATATTTATATAATTATATTAAGATAAGTAGAGGGGTGATATTAATGATAGTTAAAGTAGATAACTTAGTAAAAAGATATGAAAATTTAATTGCTCTTGACCATTTTAATATGGAAGTAGAAGAAGGAGAAGTGTTAGGGCTTTTGGGGCCTAATGGCTGCGGAAAAACTACAGCTATAAACTGTATATTGTCATTACTAAGTTTTGATAAAGGAGAAATAAAGGTATTTGGAGAGGAAATGACTCCAAACTCTTACGATATTAAGAAACAAATAGGGTTAGTACCTCAAGAAGTTTCAGTCTTCGAAAAGTTGACAGTAGTAGAAAATATAGATTATTTTTGTGGATTATATATAGAGGATAAGGAACTAAGAAAACAATATGTAGAAGAAGCCATAGAATTTGTAGGACTTAAAAATTATACAAAATTTTACCCTAAAAAGTTAAGTGGAGGATTAAAAAGAAGATTAAATATTGCTTGTGGAATAGTTCATAAACCTAAGCTGATTTTTTTAGATGAACCTACTGTTGCAGTAGATGCCCAAAGTAGAAACTTTATACTAGACGGGATAAAAGAGTTAAATAAGAAGGGTAGCACAATTATATATACAACCCATTATTTAGAAGAAGCAGAAATGCTTTGTAAAAGAATTATTATTATGGATAAAGGAAAAAGTTTAGTTTCAGGAACAAAGGAAGAATTAAAATCTATGATAACTACATCAGAGAAGATGGTGGTTGGATTTTTAAATATTGAAGATGAAATAGTTAATAAAATAAAAAATATACCTCACGTAATAGATATAGAAAAGGATGATGAGAATTATATTATAAAGTTTGAAAATGGTCTTAATAATTTATCTAATCTTTTAGAGTTTATAAAGGAAAATAATCTAACTTATACAAAGCTTCATAGCCAATTACCTTCACTAAATGATGTATTCCTAGAGTTAACAGGAAAGGAGCTTAGAGACTAATATGAAAGGGATATTTAGAAACTGTATATATCAAGGGAAAAATTTGGTTAGGGATTCTGGATTTACATTTTGGAGTTTAATATATCCGTTGATTATGGCAGTCTTCTTCTATACAGCTTTTAGTGGAATTATGGATATAGAATTAGAAAATATAGATGTAGGAATAGAAGGTGAGAATCCTATTGGATATATATTAGAAAGTATTGATTTTATAAATGTCCATGAAGTTTCCCAGGACGAAATAACAAAAAAATTAGATAATGAGGAGATTCATGGCTATATAGATAATAATTTAAATATATTCGTAAAGAAGTCTGGAATAAATCAAACTGTTATAAAGGAAGTAGTAGAACAAATAAAACAAATGGAAAAATTAAATAGACCAATTGAAAACTATGATTTTTCAATAGATAATATATTAGATAGAAATCAGGAAGCAAACCCTGTAATTACTATTTTTTATTCACTAATTGCTATGGTTTCAACCTATGGAATTTATGCTGGAATTGAGACAGTCAATTTAATCCAAGCTAATTTATCTCATATAGGTGCTAGGATTAATATTACTCCATTAAAAAAAGATGAATTTTTATTGGCAGGAGTTATAGACTCACTATTATTAAATTTATTTTCAAATGGCATATTGCTTATATTTATGAAATATGTTCTAAAACTTAGTCTATTTAAGGAAATAAAATATAGTACAATTTTTATAGTTTTAGGGAATTTATTCGGAGTTGCCCTTGGCATATTTGTAGGTGCCTCTAATAAAAGAAATCATGGTGAAAAAACTTTAATGGGTATAGCGATTACATTGGTTTTATCCTTTTTATCGGGTATGATGGGACCATGGGTTAAGGTTATGATTGATAAAAATGCTCCTATTTTAGCTAGGATAAATCCAATTTCTATAATAACTAATAATTTATATAGAGTAAATTTCTTAGAAAACACTCAAAATGTAGGAGAAGGAATTCTTATATTATCTATTTATTGTATAATATTAATCTTTTCATCTTATGTATTCTTAAGGAGGAAAAGTTATGACAGTATATAAATATTTTATTAAAATAGCATTAAAAAACAAAGGAGTAATTTTATCTTATACTCTTATATTTTTAATAATAGCAGTTATAAATGGTTCCAATGCTATGGAAAAAGAAGACCTTTTTACAGAGACTAAGGTAGATATAGGAATAATTGATAATAGTAATAGTGAGCTGTCAAAGAGCTTAAAGGATTATTTAACGGAAAAGAATAACATAGTTAATACTAAGTTAGATGAAGATTATATAAAAGAACAGATTTTTTTGGAAATAGCAGATGCTGTAATTATAATTCCCGAGGATTTTGATGAAAGAGTAATTAATAGGGAAAAGTCCATTGAAATTTATAAAGATGATAGAAAAGTCCAGTCTATGCAAATTGAAAATCAAATTAATAAGTTTATTACCTTTGCTAATGCAACTTATGAAAATGAAAAATTTGACTTAAATGATGTTAACCTAGCATTAAATGAAAAAGCCAGTGTAAAACTAATAGGAAGTAGTAGTCAAATAAAAAGTTATAGTGCTGATGAATGGTTTAAATTCTATTATAATTTTACTGCTTATATACTAGTGGCTCTTTATATTGCAGTAATGGGCTTAGTAATGAAAGATTTTACAGATACTAATATAGAGCATAGAAGTAGAATATCTTCAAAAAAATTCTTAAAGATCAATATGGAAATATATTTAGGACAGTTAACAGTTGCAGCTATAATTACCCTAATATTTATATTAGGAAGTATTATTTTAAAAGGAAAATATATTGGACAAATTAACTTTGGAAAATATTTAATTAATACAGTTGTTTTTTCATTTTCAATCCTATGTCTTACATTTCTAACTAATAATATTACAGATAATAAGTTTATTATAAATGGAATGTCTACAGTTATATCCTTAGGAACTTCATTTATATCAGGAGTAATGGTACCGCAACAGTTTTTAGGAGAGAATGTTCTTAGAATAGCAAAATTTTTCCCAACTTATTATTTTGTAAGGGTAAATGAAATGACAGTTAATTCTTTTTCAGATATAAGATATGAGATTTTTATGCAATTACTATTCGCTATAGCCTTTTTATTAATGGGCTTATACTTTAGTAAGGTACGACAAAGGGCATAAAAGATAAAATCATTGAGAATATTTAAAAACACCCTAATATTTATAGATAGGGTGTTTTTAAGGAGAAAATTATTTTTTAGAAAGCAATAGGTCTTCCGTGATATACACATTCTAATATATTCTTCATGTCTTCAAATGAGGTTTCCCTTGGATTTGTAGGTGTATTGGCATCTAATACTGCATTTTTTGCCACATATTCAACTGTAGATTTAATTAATTAAGTCTACAAAAGCATTTGAAAATGATTCAAGAGGTACACTCTGCATTAGATAATAAGAATTAAGATTGATAAGATTGGAATATCTAATTCTGATTAATTCATTTAAAGAATGTGACTATGGTATAATAATCCATGGTTGCATTTTTTATTATGTAAAGGAGGACGTCTATGCTTGAAAAAAAGTATGATAAGGAGCTTTGTATTAGAACTACTGGTTTAAGGGAATGGGACTTTGGAGTAGAAAATTATAATAGGTATGAGGCAACACCATATATGGCACTGGACAAGCTTTTCCAACATTATAAACTTAAAGAAACAGATAAAGTAGTGGATTTTGGAGCGGGACGAGGAAGAGTAGCATTCTATATACATAATCGTTTTCAAATACCAGTAACAGGAGTTGAGGCCAATGATAAAACTTTTGATGAAGCTATTAAAAACAAAGAAAGTTACAAATACAAGTTAGAATATACAAAGGTACCTATTTATTTTGAGTATGGTTTAGCAGAGCATTATGAGGTAGAGTCAAATGATAATATATTTTATTTTTTCAACCCATTTTCAGTGAAGATTTTTATGAATGTTGTAGATAATATTCTACAATCAATTAAAGAAGACCATCGATCGGTAGATATTATTTTATATTATCCAATGCCTAAGTATAAAAAATACCTTAAAACAAAAACCCCTTTTAAATTATTAAATAAAATAAGATTACCAGAGCTAGAAGATAGGAAGGAAAAGTTTCTAGTATATAGATATACTTAATCTATTAATAAAAAAACAGCCATTTGGCTGCTTTTTTATTATAATTCTATTATTAGGACACCTTTTTGTCCCATAGGTAATTCCTTATGAACTTTACCTTTTTTAAAGTAAATTGCTCCACCATGGGCTTTCTCGTCATTATTATTATGGCTATTAAACCATAGGACATTTAATAAATTCTTTCGAAGCCAGCCCTATTTTCATTATAAAAACCTCCTATTAGTATATTATATAATATAGCAGATAATTTAATATATTTTCTTAATAATGGGTAACTATAACTATAGAATGAAATAATGGAGGTATTTTATATGAAGATTGTAGCATTAGTAGGAAGTATGAGTAAAGAATCTAATAATAGAAAAGTTGCAGAATTCATGAAAGATAGATATAAAGAAGATTTAGATATTGAAATATTACCTATTGAAAAGCTCCCTATGTATAATCAAGATATTGAACTAGACCCACCAGAAATAGTTATTGAATTAAGGGAAAAGATAAGGAAAAGTGATGGAATATTATTCTTAACACCAGAATACAATCATTCCATACCTGCAGTCTTAAAAAATGCAATAGATTGGTTTTCTAGAGTAGAAATGGTTATGATAAATAAGCCTTCTATGGTAGTTGGAGCTACATTAGGTAATCTTGGGACTGTAAGAGCCCAAGTTCATCTTCGTCAAATTTTGAATTCTGGAGCAGTAGCTACACTAAATTTACCAGGAAATGAAGTTTTTATTAGTAGTATCCATGAAAAATTAGATGAAACAGGGAAATTAGTTGATGAATCTACTATTGAGTACTTAGATGAAGTGGTTAAAAACTTTATAGATTGGGTTAACAAAGTAGGTTAAACATACCAAAAGAGTGGATTAACTAAAACAATCCACTCTTTTTTTATATTAATTAAATCTATTATACTAAAAGAAATTTACTTCTATCATATAAGCAAGTACTCCTACAATTAAAGCTGGTATAGTATTAAATACTGTAGACCAAAATGCCGACTTTTTATCAATAGCTATTAAAGGAAACAATGCATCCCCATCTTGAGATATAGCATTAGCTAAAAGTGCTGAGAATGGAACTAAACCTCTAGTATATAATGTTACAAATATAATCTGAGGACCACACCCTGGAATAATTCCTACTAAGGCACCTATTATTACTGCAGATAAGCCTGTTTGTGTCAAGAAAGATGTGACTAAAGCTTCACCAGCCATGTAGTTTCCTGAACCTAATGCTAGTATAAAGAATTCATATGCTAAATAAGCGAAAAACACCCATGTACCTACAAAAGCAGTTTCTTGGGCATTATGAACTATAGTTTCTTTTAAATTCAAAGTTTTTAACTCCGCTTCCTCATGTGTGTCATCTTGAATGAATTTTTTACTCATTATCATCATTATTAAAGATAGTGCTGTTCCTCCAACGCCTAAAATAGTGCTTAAATTATTATTTAAATCTATTTGGAATAAATCTAGTACTCCAAGTATTAGTCCTACAGAAATGACTATCCAATAGATAGTATAGGCGCTATGAGTGAATTTATATCCTAAAGTATCGTGTTCTTGATGTCCTTTTATTTCATGATGGAGGATAAGGTCTATTTCATCCCCTTCTTCATGACCTATATGTTTTAATTCTCCTTGAGCTTTACCAGTTTCTAAAATTTGTAATGTGTGATCAGTGTCTTTGTGGATCAGTTCTACAGCTGATTTAGTTCTTTTCTTTTCATGCATTTTTTCAAAGAGGTAATCCCCAAACTTAAAGTAATCTACGATATATCCTGTTATTATAGCGACTATAAAAGATATTATGCTTACTAAAATATATTGTAAAGGCATAACCGACATAATAACGAAGGCAGAGTCTCCCATTGTAGCAATTAAAGTGGCCACAATAGTACCAAAACTTACAGTTCCTTTAGGGAATAAGGGCATTACAAATATAGCACCACCACAACCTGGAGTAAGTCCTAAAAGAGCACCAATAATAGGCTGGGCTTTTTTAGAGTTTTCTATTTTTTCTACAAGTTTTCCAGATTTCTTAAAATTAATATATCCGAAAATCAGTAAGACAGCTCCAACAAACACAGTAACTTCAATAAATGCATTTTCTGCACTTTTTACTATCAATCTTAATATTTCTCCTGCCACGTTCATTCCTCCTTCCTTACCTATATTATCATATTTACCTGTATATAAACTTATTAATCACAGTTTTAGATTAATGATATAATTTCTCCTATAAACATAGGACAAGCATTACATTATAACATGAATTATTAAAATTGCAAAAAAGAAATGAGTCACTGGGGCGGTCTTCATTGACTCACTTTGTGAGTCAGTTAAGACCATCCCTAGGGACTCAATTATTTTCCTTTTATTTCTCCAATGCCTTTAAGTAATATGGATATCGTTCCATCAGTGTTGTTTAGAAATTCTATTTTATCATTATCGGTTAAAAAGGATACTGGTATTTTTATTTCTATTCCATCGTCTGTTACTATTTTTTGGGTCGTGGGTATTTTCTTATATAAAGGCTCATTTACTTCTATAACCTTTTCTCTTAATCCCATTTTTTCTATTTCCTCATCATATATGTTCTGGAGTTCTAAATTTTTGTCAAAAGCTTCAGTTTTAATATGATTTATATCTATAGTATCTGTTTCCTCTACACTTTGGACCATTGCATTTTTTATTTCTGCCATTTTTTTAACATCATCTTCATAATAATTTTTAACTATTTTTTTAGATACTTTGTTTACAATATCCATTTTTTCTTTATTTGATAATGTACTTTTTGATTTTAATAAATGTTTAGACATATAATATTCTTTCTGACCATTGATTTCATATTTTTTTTCTTTCAATATTATTGAATAATCCTCTAAATCCACTATTACAAATTCATTTATTTTTTGATTCTTATTAGGTAAAGTTGTTTTTTGTTTTATAACCTTGTTAACTCTTTTGTCATTTGATTCTTCAACATGGTGTATATAGGAAAGACTATAATCAAGTATAAAAAAACCTAGGTATTTTTTGCCATCACCTTCAAATAATGAACAAATTAGATCACAAGGAGGTATAGATGGATTTTCAACCATTATATTAAAGAGAAGCCTTGCGAATTCTCTAGTTTTTTCTATAAATTTGCTATCATCTTCTGAAATACTTATGCATAAATTTTTTGCCAAATTTTCTTCATTATCTTCAGTATTAAAGTAAGCTTCTTTAATATTTATATCATTGAAAACTTTTTCTATATGAATTTCTAAAAATTCCATTATGTCTATATTATGTGGGTGCTCTTCTTCTGAAAGTACAGGTAGTCCTACTGAATTATCTAAAATATGTAATATAGTTTTTTTAATATTAATAAGTTCCACAATAATCCTCTCCCTTTAATGCTAGTACAACAATTATATCTATTCTACTATGAAAAAGAAAGTATAACGACAGTTGTTTAATTTTTTGATTATATGAGTAATCAGAAAAGTGTAAAAATTATTTGCAAATTGACCCATTATACTATATAATAATATGTAACATGTATATTAACCTAATGAATATAATATATAGTAGTGTATAAAATTTTTAGGAGAGCATTGACCCAACATGGGCATTGACTCTCCTAAGTTTATTTAGTCTTCTAAAAAGTCTTTTAGTTTTTTACTTCTACTAGGGTGTCTAAGTTTTCTAAGGGCTTTTGCTTCTATTTGTCTAATTCTTTCTCTTGTGACGTCAAATTCTCTTCCAACTTCTTCTAAGGTTCTTGCCTTACCATCATCTAAACCAAATCTTAACCTTAATACTTCTCGTTCTCTAGGAGTCAAGGTGTCTAAAACGTCTACAAGTTGCTCTTTCAGCATAATATATGTGGCTGTTTCGGCTGGAGTTTGAATATGCTCGTCTTCTACAAAATCACCTAATTGGCTATCCTCTTCTTCACCTATTGGAGTTTCCAAGGAAATAGGTTTTTGTGCTATCTTCATTATATCCCTAACTTTATCTACTTCCATATTCATATCCATTGATATTTCTTCTGGAGTTGGTTCCCTACCTAGATCTTGTACAAGTTGTCTTTGAACTCTAACAAGCTTGTTTATATTTTCAATCATATGAACAGGAATTCTTATAGTTCTTGCTTGGTCAGCAATAGCCCTTGTTATTGCTTGTCGTATCCACCAAGTAGCATAGGTACTAAATTTATAGCCTTTAGTATAGTCAAATTTTTCTACTGCTTTTATAAGGCCTAAATTACCTTCTTGAATTAAATCTAAAAATGACATTCCTCTTCCAATGTGTTTTTTAGCAATACTTACTACTAATCTTAAATTAGCTTCAGCAAGTTCTTGTTTAGCAAACTCATCTCCTGCTTCCATTCTTTTAGCCAATTCAATTTCTTCTTCCTTAGTCAGTAGGTCTACTTTCCCTATTTCTTTTAAATACATTCTAACAGGGTCCCCTACCTTCACATCTTTAGAAACAGGGTCTTCAGTATCTATATCGCCCTCGTCATCATCATCCTCTATTATCTCAATATCTTTATCTTCGAAACCTTGATAGATTTCATCTATTTGCTCGGAATCTAGGTCTATTTCTCCAAAACAATCCATTATTTCTTTGTAGGTAAGACTACCTTTTTCCTGGCCCTTTGTAATCAAGTTTTTAACTGCAGTCTTTTTTTCATTATGACTCACCGATACTCCTCCCTTCAGGAAAGCTATAGGAATAATATTTTTCTATAATGTAAAATCTTTATAAATAAAACTTGTCAACTTTACTATCTATCTTATCCTGATTAATGCCAATATATTTAAAAGTTATACTTGGGGATGAATGATTAAATAAATTTTGTAATAATGCTATATCTTTGAATTGTTTATAATGCCAGTAACCAAATGTTTTTCTCAGTGTATGAGTTCCTATATTATCTACATTAGCTTTTTTACCTGCTTCTTTTAGGATTCTATAGGCTTGTACCCTGGATATAGGTTGGTTGTCCCCTTTTTGGCTTTGAAAAATATACATATTATCATCCATATTTTTTATATATCTATTAATTTCTTTTTGTAACATACTATTTATGGGGAACTTTTTAGCTTCTTCAGATTGGTTTCCTTTAATTAGGATGTAAGATTTATTCTTTATATCTTTAACCTTAAGGTTTAATATGTTATTCATCTTTATACCAGTATTGATACCAATAAGAAAAAGCATATAATTTCTATAGTTTTTCTTAAGCAATTCAGTTTTGATTTGTTCAATTTTTTCACGATCTTTAATGGATTGCACTTCTTTCAACTTATTTGACTCCTTTCTTCCGTCCTATTATATAACATTTAATGTTACATGTAAATGAGTTATGTTACATTTAACTATTAAGACGTTATTGAAAAAAGGGACAAAGATTGTTATTCATATTTTACCCTTAATGAAATAGTTATTAACTACAAACCTTGTTTCTATAAGAGATTTTCTATTTATATTATAAAAAGCACCTCCTTTTAATTTATTATTGTATAGTTTTTTTAAAACTTTATCTAACAAATTTTATATACATAAATAAATTAAAAGC
>NFYZ01009552.1_pt1 | contig 9992 bp, 6 predicted proteins | sample 1092561 | NCBI WGS metagenome assembly NFYZ01 (sample SAMN03609887, study PRJNA323583) | gut metagenome | isolation source: feces | host: Rattus norvegicus | place: Malaysia | collected 2013 | reverse complement strand
TGCTACTGGACGTTATAGAAGGCGAATAAAAAAGCAGTAGCTGCGCTCGGAGAAATTCTTAGAGAAGTATTTTCGGACGTGGGTTCGATTCCCACCGCCTCCACCATTATATATAAATAAAAGCCTTGATTAGTAATTACTAATCAAGGCTTTTATAATTCTATAAAGCCAATATAGAATTACTTTTTTTGTTGTCTAATATACTATATTTATAATATTATAAAACACATTAATGTCATCCGAAAAGTTCTTTTAGTTGATTTTTTTAATATCATAGCTTATAATTTAAGTTAACAGTACAGGAACGGACAAAATATTAGACGATTGGAGGGAAAGTTATGGGGAATGAGGAAAAAGTACATGATTTATTAGAAAAAATTTATTCAGAACTTCAAGACACCAATAAGGGGCTCCAAGACACTAATAAGGAATTACAGGATACTAAAACAGAGCTAAAGGTTGATATATCTAGTATAAGAAAAGAATTAACAGATACTAGGAAAGAATTAAAGGATGATATAGCAGATACTAAAAAAGAATTGAAGGACGATATAGCGGGTACAAGAAAAGAATTAAAAGGTGATATAGTAAAACTTCAAACTAAAATAGAAACTGAGATATCTGATAAAAATAGAGGCTTATATGACAATAGAGAAGTTGTAAATAATAAGCTAGATGATATGGGAGCGGATATTAAGGATATGAAAGAAAGTATTTTGAATTTAGAAATGATAACGGCAAGCAATTGGAAGGATATAGCTAAGTTAAAATATGTTAAGTAATATTCATAAAAAAGTAGCTTAAAACTAGGCTGCTTTTTTATTTACATTCTATAATTTTATTTGTTAACATTATATTTTATAATAAATAATAATATGACTTTTAATGAATAATTAGCGACAAGGAGGAGTTATTTTTGATAAAGTTAGTAGCTATAGATATTGATGGGACTTTAATAAGTGATGATTTGGAAATAGGTGCAAAGACTAAGACGAAAATAAGAGAATTAATAGATAGAGGTATATTAGTAACTTTGGTAACTGGTAGGACTTATACATCTTCAAAACAGTTTTCAGATATATTAGGTATAGAGGTACCATTAGTAGTTTACAATGGTGGTATTATAGCTAATTCTCAAACAAAGGACATATTATATGAAAAGAAAATTCCTTTAGAAGAATCAAAAAATATAATAAAATTTGCTGAAGATAAGGGCATATATGTAAAGGCTTATGTTGATGATGTTCTTTATGTAGAAAAAATAGATGAGAGAACTAGAAATTTTATAGAACATCATAAAGTTAAATGGGTGGAATTAGGACTACCATTAAGTGAAGAATTACCATCTGGAACTAATATGATAGTTACAATCTCAGAAGACATCAATATGAAAGAATTATATAATGTGGTAGAGCCAAAAAACTCAGTTAAGACTATGTCTACTCCAAATTCAATTGAATATATACCTAAGAATGTATCTAAGGGAGAGGGGATAAAATACTTAGCTAGAAAATATAATATTAATAGAGATGAAATATTGGCAATTGGAAATAGTTTAAACGATTTAGCAATGATTGAATATGCTGGTATAGGGGTAGCAATGAAAAACTCTGATCCAATGTTATTAAATAGATGGAATAATATATCAGAATATAGTAATAATGAAGATGGAGTATATTATGTATTAGATAAATATATAGTATAATACTTTTTATTATGTTGCTAATCCATTTCTTTAATACTTAATCTTGGATAGCCTAATTTTGGGGCTCCATCATAATCAGCTCCATAGGCTCTATGCCTCCTTTATTTTTAAAATTCAATTTATTATTATATCATAATAAGTAGTAAAAAAAGGAATCTGTATAAAAGACTTAATGAATTAATTGTTAATTTCAACCTTGAAATTGTGTTATAATATATATATCAATATATAAGGAAGGATATAGTTATGGGAGAATCTAAAATAAGTTTAAAACAAATAGAATTAGATACGAAAAGTGCTTTTTCAGAATTATTAGAGACAGCCAAGCTAAAACCCTATGAAGCTGTGGTTGTAGGTGGAAGTACAAGTGAAATAATTGGAGAAAGTATAGGTTCATCTACTAATATAGAAGTAGGAAGAGCTATTATAAATGGACTAATTCCAACTGCAAAACAAAATAATATATTCCTAGTGGTTCAAGGTTGCGAACATATTAATAGAGCCTTAGTTGTAGAGGAAGAATATGCTATAAGAAATAACCTGGAAATAGTAAATGTAATTCCTGTTGAAAATGCTGGTGGAGGGCTTGCTACGGCTGCTATGGAATTGTTCCATAAGCCAGTTGTAGTAGAAAAGGTTGGTGTTCAAGGGGGAATAGATATAGGTGATGTATTTATAGGAATGCATTTAAAAGGGGTTGGTGTAGTAGTACGAAGCAAAATTAAAAAAGTAGGAAAGGCAAATTTAAGTATGATAAGAACAAGACCTAGACAAATAGGTGGTGAGAGGTCTAAACATTATAAACTATAAATACAAACAAAAGTCGGGGATACCCCGACTTTTGAAGTCTAACTAAAAGTCACAGAAGTCACAGAATAAAACAACTAATAATAAAAAGAAGAATAGAAGAGAAGTATCTGGACCACAATTTCTACGTCCTCCACTCATTTAAATACACCTCCTAATAGAATGATATATCTAAACTCCTATTACATAATATGGACGGCTATAGGATTTTGTTACGAAGAAAGGCATAAATACTTTTTTAAATATATTGGTTTATGCTATAATATTAAAGAAGAATAAGGAAATAAAAAACATTCAGGGGGAAGTTTTATGATAGATGATGACTATTTGTTTAGTGAAGTTTCAGAATTAGAAGAATGGATAATAAAAGTTCGTAGAGATTTTCATAGATATCCTGAATTAGGATTTCAAGAATATAGGACAAGGGATAAAATAATAGAATACTTAGAGGAAATGGATATTAAATATAAAATTGTAGTAAAGACAGGGGTTGTTGCTCTTATTGAGGGGGAACAGAAAGGAAAAACTGTAGTATTAAGGGCCGATATAGATGCTTTACCTATGGATGACAGAAAAGATGTTGATTATAGATCTAGAGTAAAAGGAAAAATGCACTCTTGCGGTCATGACGCTCATACTGCAATATTATTAGGTTCGGCAAAAATTTTAAACGAAATGAAGGATAAATTAAATGGAAATGTAAAACTTATATTTCAGCCAGCAGAGGAAAGTGTTGGAGGAGCAAAACCAATGATTGAGGCAGGGGTTCTAGAAAATCCTTACGTCCATGGAGTCTTTGGATTACATGTAGATAATAGTCTACAAAATGGTGAAATTGGTATTAAATATGGACAAATGAAGGCTGCTTCTGATATGATTAAAATAATTATATATGGAAGAAATAGTCATGGGGCTTATCCTCAAGATGGAATTGATGCTATAAGCATAGCTAGTCAGGTTATAACTACCTTGCAAACTATAGTAAGTAGGACTGTTGATCCAAGAAGTTCAGCGGTAGTTACTATTGGCACAATAAAAGGTGGTTATGCAAGAAATGTATTAGCGGATAAAGTAGAAATGGAAGGGATAGTCAGGGCATTGAATGAAGAATCTAGAATATTGATATTGAATAAGATTAAGGATATAGTTGAAGGTGTACCCCGTTCTATGGGGGGAAAAGGAGAACTTATACGAACTGAAGGCTATACTGCTTTAATAAATAATGATAAAATGGTAGATATTGTGCAAGATAATGGAGAAGAACTTCTAGGTAAGGAGAATGTATATGAAATGCCCTATTCCAGCTATGGTGTGGAAGATTTTTCATTTTTTGCTGAGGCAAGACCATCGGCCTTTTTTCATTTAGGCTCTGGAAATAAAGGGGAGGGCATAGTACATAAGGGACATACTCCATATTTTGATATTGATGAAGGTTGTTTAACTAAAGGTGTTTTGCTACAAGTAAAAAACGCTTTAGAGTTTTTAAATAAAGAAAATATTTGTTAGGAGGAATACTATGAGTTATTTAGAAAAATATAATTCTTGGTTAAATAATGATTTTTTTGATGAAAATACTAGGAAAGAGTTGGAATCGATAAAAGATGACGAAAAAGAAATAGAAGATCGCTTTTATACAGATTTAACTTTTGGAACTGCAGGCCTTAGAGGAAAATTAGGGGCAGGAACTAATAGAATGAATAAGTATACTGTTGCCTTAGCTACTCAAGGTTTAGCTGAAACCATTAAGAAACATGGAAAGAATGCTATGGATAGAGGAGTAGCAATAGCTTATGATGTAAGACATAAATCAGATGAATTTGCAGAAATAGCATCTTTAGTATTAGCTAAGAACGATATCAAAGTATATTTATTTGACGGAATAAGACCTACTCCAGAGCTTTCTTATTCTATAAGAAAACTAGGAACTATTTCTGGTATTGTTATAACTGCTAGTCATAATCCACAAGAATATAATGGATATAAGGTTTATTGGGAAGAAGGTTCTCAAATTCTCGATAATATAGCGGAGGATATCCTCACCAATATAAATGAAATAAAAGATTTTTCTAAAGTAGAAATTATGGATAAAGAAGAGGCAATAGAAAAAGATTTACTTACTTATATTGGAAAGGAATTAGATAATGAATATATAGATAAGGTAAAATCTCTTGCATTAAATGAAGATATAGATAAAGATATAAAGATTGTTTATACTCCATTAAATGGGACTGGCAATGTTCCTGTAAGGAGAGTATTAAAAGAAAGAGGATTTACAGAAATTCATGTAGTTCCAGAACAAGAAAACCCAGATCCAGACTTTACTACAGTAGGCTATCCTAATCCAGAAGATGTAAAAGCCTTTAATTATGCAAAACAATTAGGTAAAGGAATAAAAGCAGATTTACTTTTGGCAACAGACCCAGACTGTGATAGAGTGGCTTGTATGGTAAAAGACAATGATGGAGAATATATATTTTTAAATGGTAATCAAACTGGTGCTTTATTAGTTAATTATATTTTAGAATCTAGAGAAAAACAAAATAATATACCTAAAAATGGTGTTATTGTAAAGTCAATTGTTACTGGGGATTTAAGTAAGGCCATAGCGTCTAAGTATAATGTTGGAACAGTAGAAACATTAACCGGGTTTAAGCATATATGTAATAAGGCCAATGAATATGATAAAACTAAAGAAAATACTTTTATATTTGGATACGAGGAAAGTATAGGCTATGTATATAGTACAATGGTAAGGGACAAGGATGCTGTAATATCTTCTATGTTAATATCTGAAATGGCAGCTTATTATAAGAAAAGAGGTAAGACTTTATTAGATGAATTAGAAGAACTTTATATGGAGCATGGTTATTATAAGGAGAAATTAATTTCTATAGTATTAGAAGGGCTAGAGGGTATTGAAAAGATCAAAAAAGCTATGGAAAGTTTTAGAAATCAACCGATTAAAGAAATAGGGGATATGAAATTAATAAGTACTACGGACTATTTAAAAGATGAGATAGAAGACACTCCAAAATCAAATGTTTTAAAATATAGATTTGATGATGGTAGTTGGTACGCAGTAAGACCTTCTGGCACTGAACCAAAATTAAAAGTATATATTTATTCAAAAGGAGATAATGAAGAAGAGGCTATTGAAAAAATAAAAAATATAGAAAAAGTTACATTAGATAGAATTAATTCTAAAACCTTGGTTTAAAACCAAGGTTTTTTATTTTTCATGAATAATTTTTCAATAATATCAAAAAATACTATATGCATATAGAGTTTGAATAAGGAGTGATTATTATTAAAGCCGTAATAATGTCAGGTGGACAAGGAACTAGATTAAGACCCTTAACTAACCAACTTCCAAAGCCTATGGTTCCTATTTTAGGTAAACCAGTAATGGAATATGCAGTAGAATTATTGTTAAAACACAATATTAAAGATATAGGTGTAACTCTACACTATTTACCATTTCATATTATAGATTATTTTAATGATGGTAGTGATTGTGGTGTAAATATGAAGTATTTTATAGAAGATAAACCTTTAGGTACAGGAGGAAGTGTAAAAAATGCTGGAAATTTTTTAGACGATACTTTCATTGTAGTAAGTGGAGATGCATTTACCAATATAGATTTAGAATCAGCAATAAGATTTCATAAAGAAAAAGGTTCTAAAGCTACTCTTGTGTTAAAAAGAGAACCTATACCTTTAGAATATGGAGTAGTAATAACAGATGAAAATGGAAGGATAACTAGGTTTTTGGAGAAACCTAGTTGGGGTGAAGTTTTTAGCGATACAATTAATACTGGAATATATATATTGGAACCAGAAGTTATGGATTATTATAAAAAAGATGAAAATTTTGATTTTAGTAAGGATTTATTTCCAAGATTATTAGAAGATAAAATACCTATGTTTGGATATGTAACTGATGAATATTGGTGTGATGTAGGAGATTTAAACACCTATATTAATACTCATAGAGATATTTTGAGTGGCAAAGCAGAGGGAAATTTAAAATCCTATGAGATAAGTGAAGGAATATGGGTAGGACAAAATACCATAATTGAGGATGGGGTAAAGATTGATCCGCCTGTTTATATAGGGAATAACAATGTAATTAAAAAAGGCACTGTTTTAGATTCTTATACAGTAATAGGTGACAATTGCTATATTGACAGAAATAATTATTTAAAAGGGACAGTTTTATGGGATAATGTCCAGGTTGCAAATGAAGTAGAAATAAGAAGAGCTATTATTTGTAACAATATAACCATAAACAAGAAGGTGAAAATAAAGGAAGATACAGCCATAGGCTCTTATTCAAAAATAGATACAGAAGCTTATATACAAAAAGGAATAAAGATATGGCCAAATAAAAAAGTAGGTGAAAAAATGGTAATTGGTGAAAATGTAATATGGTCAACAAAAATGACTAATAAAATTTTTGGATATAGGAATGTTTCGGGGAAAATAGATGAGGATTTAACACCAGAAAGAGTCACTAAGCTAGGAATTGCTTTTGGATCCTGTATGAAAAATGGTGGTAAATATATTGTAAGTTGTGATGGTTCTAATATATCAAAAGCTATGAAAAATTGTATAACTACTGGTTTGCTTTTTTCAGGAGGAAAGGTAGTTGACATAGGTAATAGCCCTATATCTGTTTCAAGATTTGGAATTAGATTTTTTGGTGGAGATGGAGGACTATATATAAAGTCCAGCAATACAGACAAGAATAAAATATTTATTGAGTTTATAGATAAAAGTGGATCAAATATTGATAGAAATATGGAAAGAAAAATAGAAAACTGCCTTACTACTGAAGATTTTGTAAGGTGTAATGGAGAAACTCTGGACAAAGTTGTGGAAGTAGATAATTTTTATTCTATTTATAAAGAGGAAGGTCAAAAAACCGTCAATAATAGAGCTTTAATTAAAAAGAATAAACCTAAAATTTTAATTGCTTCTAAATCTGATAATCTTTTGCCTTTAGTTGAAGAATATTTATCTTCCCTAGGTTGTATTGTAAAGACTGTGGATAGGTCTAATAAATTTAAAGATGAAGTAGTTAGAGAAGAAGCAGATTTAGGTATATTTTATGAAGATAATGGTGAAAATATATTTTTAGTGGATAATAAAGGTAGGATTATAAAGAATGAAAAATATTTTCTTTTAGCATCATTACTAGGATTAAAAAGTGGTGAAATAGAAGAAATAGTAATACCTTATAATTTCCCTAGTGTAATAAATGAGATAGTAGACAAATATAGAGGAAAAATAGTTATAAGTAAAACTTATCCAACAGAAGTAATGCGAGAAATGATAAAGAAGGATTATTTCTGTCAGTATATTTTAAACTTTGATCCAATATGGGGTTCTGGAAAGATAATTGATTATTTAGTAGAAGATAAAAATAAATTAAGTGAATTAGTAGATCAGTTGCCAGATTATCACTATATTAAAAGAGAACTACCCTGTAATTGGGAGGATAAAGGTAGGATAATAAGACAGCTTATTGAAGAAAGTGAAGATAAAATAGAAATGTTTGAAGGAATAAAAATTAATAATGAGAAAGGTTGGGCTTTAATTTTACCAGATAAAGAAAGGCCTAATTTCAATATTTATATAGAAGGTTTTGAAGAAGAATATGCAGAAGAATTGTCTAGTTTATATGAAGAAAAGATAAAAACCATGTTGGAAGATAACACATAATAGATAGATTGAAAGGGAGATTTAGATGTATAAAAAATATACTTTTTTGAAGGAAGATAATGACAAAGAATTTATAGAAGTTAAAGATGTGTTATTGACTAGGGAAGAACTAATTAATTATGGAAGGGAATTGGGTAGATTACATTCAATGGGCAAAAAAAGGAATGTAAAAAAACTTCTCTTATATAGATTAGATAAAAATTTCAATATTATAGAAAATATTTATTTAAACTTCAATAATGATATAAGTGAAAATAGGTCTTTACCGAAAGCTGCAGAATGGTTACTAGATAATTTCTACATAATAGAGCTTCAATATAAAAGGGCTAGAAGAAGTATTGAAAGTGAAAAGGAATTAGAGCTAACTACTTTAAAATCCGGGCCATTTAAAGGCTATCCAAGGGTATATGCAATTGTGTTGGATTTAGTAACCCATTCGGAAGGAATAGTAACTGAAGAAACCTTAATAAGATTTATAGATGCATACCAGAAAGAAAAGGCTCTTACTATAAAGGAGGTTTCTTCTTTATCCCTAATGCTTAATTTAGCTTTATTAGAATATATTAAAGCTACTGTAGTAGTTATTGAAGAAATTCAAAAGAATTGGAGAGATGCAGAAAAAGCTAATCTCTCAACTCTTTTAGAAGAAGAAGTAATAAATGAAATATTTAAAGCAGATACTTCCTATATAGAGCATTTACTTAGAAGGATTAAAAAAGAAAGAGAAGATTATAATTATGTAATAAGCTTTATTGACAGTAAATTAAACTACTTAGAATCAGATGTTAATTCAGTATTGGAAAAGGAGTATAAAAAGCAGGGTTCAATAAAAAATGCAGTAGGAAATGGTATTACAAGTTTAAGATCTATTTCTAATTTAAAATGGGAAGATATTTTTGAAGAGCTTTGTTTAGTGGAAAAAATACTTAAAGAAGATCCTAGTAATATATATGATGCTATGGATTCTGAATCTAGAAGTTATTATAGGTATGAAGTAGAGAAATTGGCTAGAAGCTTAAAGACAGAAGAAGTTTATATTGCTAGCAAGGCTTTGGAATTTGCAAAATTACAGAAAAAAGAAGGCGAAACAGATAGAACCTGTCATGTAGGCTACTATATTATAGATAAAGGTAGGAATGAAATTTTTAAAAGTTTAGGCCAGAACAGTTCTAAAGATGGTATATATTATAAAAATCCTAAAGTCTATACCACTCCTATTATTTTATTAACATTATCTATAGTATTTTTATTCTCTCGTTATGCTTATTTAAGAGGTAATCTTTTTATAAGTATAATTGTAGCTTTAGTAACTTTTATTCCAGCTAGTAATATTTCAACAACTTTAATTAACTTTATTTATTCTAAAATTATAAATCCAATATTACTACCAAAATTAGAGTTAAGAGATGGAATACCTGATGAGGCCTCTACTATTGTGGTAATACCCACATTGCTATTTAACGAAGAAAGAGTAGAAGAACTATGTGAAAATTTAGAAACTTATTATTTAGCTAATAAAGAAAAAAACTTATATTTTGCAATAGCTGGAGATTTTAAAGATGGACCAAATGAAATGGAAGATGATGATAAAAATATAATAAATAAAGGTTTGGAATGTATAGAAAAGCTAAATAAAAAATATAGTACTGAAGAAAATATATTTTATTTTTTCCATAGAAAAAGGACTTATTCCTATAACGAAGAAAAATGGATGGGATGGGAAAGAAAAAGAGGAGCATTAGTAGAATTTAATGAT
>NFYZ01004377.1_pt1 | contig 9997 bp, 9 predicted proteins | sample 1092561 | NCBI WGS metagenome assembly NFYZ01 (sample SAMN03609887, study PRJNA323583) | gut metagenome | isolation source: feces | host: Rattus norvegicus | place: Malaysia | collected 2013 | reverse complement strand
AACTCCTTAAGTAATATTACTTAAGGAGTTTTTTACATTCAAGTATGATTTACATATATAATATTAAAAGAATTTAGCATATAGGGTGTTTAACAGATAACTTATTATAAATAGTGTAAATTAAACATGAAACATAAATGCTGTAGGCATTGAAATTTCAACATTTCTATTTCTTTGATTGTTATTTTAACTTTAGATACAATAGGATTGACAATATAATAACAACTTTATTGTAATGCTAGCATGAATTTTTATATTAGGAGGAGCTAAGATGAATAAAGAACTATGGAAAAAATGTGTAGAATTTCATGGACATGAATGTCCAGGTCTAGCCATTGGATTTAGGGCAACTGAAATAGCAAAAGAGAAAATGCATTTAAATTTTTCTCAAGATGAAGAAATAATATGTATAACAGAAAATGATGCCTGTGGAGTAGATGCTGTTCAAGTTCTAACTGGTTGCACAATAGGAAAGGGAAATTTAATTTTAAAGGATACTGGAAAGATGGCCTTTACATTTATAAATAGAAAAAATTGTGATGCAATTAGATTAATGTTGAAACATGATGAGAAAGAAATGGAAAGGGAAGAAAAACAACGATATATTTTAGAGGCACCATCAGAAAATGTATTTAAAATTGAAAAAGTTAATGTGAAATTACCAGAGAAAGCAAGAAGATTTACTACCATTATATGTGAAAAATGTAATGAAGGCGCACCAGAACATAAAATGCGACTTCAAGAGGGAAAAAAAGTTTGTCTCGACTGCTTTAATGAATATTCTAGGGGTTGGTAAACTGTGGATACTAAGAAATATAGAAAAATACCTTTTCAAAATAATGAATATAAACAATATACAAACAAAAAGAAATTTATTATTATTTTTTTATTGACTTTAACAATTATTGCATTTTTCTGGGCTATAACTGCAGGTGCAACTAGTATTAAACCAAGGGAGGTAATTCTAGCTATCTTTGGTTTAGGAAGTACCAAATCAGTCTCTATTATAAGAAATATTCGTATGCCAAGGGTAGTGTCGGGTATGTTAGCAGGTGCAGGGTTATCAATGGCAGGATGTATTATGCAAAATAATTTAAAAAATCCTCTGGCATCTCCTTCCACCCTTGGAATATCACATGCAGCTGCCTTTGGTGCTAATATTGCTATTATTTTACTAGGTGCAGGTACTGTAGTTAGCACTGGATTGGGAGAGATACAAATCTATAATCCTCATATTGTTACGATTTGTGCAATGTTTTTTTCCATAATTTCAACCCTATTGATTATTTTTTTATCGAAGTTAGGCCATTTCTCTACTCAAAGTATTATATTAGCAGGGGCAGCACTAAGTTCTCTCTTTTCAGCAGGTACTATGATTATTCAGTACTTTTCAAAAGACACAACTAAAATAGCAGCCGTCGTCTTCTGGACTTTTGGAGATTTAGGTCGAGCCTCTTGGAATGAAATTTTAATAATGGGTATTTTAATCCTTTTATCTATGGCTTATTTCATATACCATCGATGGGATTACAATGCACTAGACGCTGGAGATGAAATAGCTAAAAGTCTAGGAGTAGATGTGGAAAAAATAAGGCTTGGTGGAATGTTTATGGCTTCCATTATTACTGCCGTTACCGTATCCTTTTTAGGTATTATAGGATTTATAGGTTTAATTTGTCCTCAAATTACAAGAAAATTAATTGGTAGTAATAACAAATATCTTATACCTGCATCAGCCATTATGGGATCACTTGTATTACTTATATCAGATACATTGGCACGAATAATTATATCACCACAAATTTTACCAGTAGGTGCTGTAACATCTTTTCTTGGGGCGCCATTATTTCTTTATTTTCTTATAAAGGGGGACATAAATCGATGACTTTATTGGCTGAAAATATAAACTTTTCATATCCTAAAAATGATGTTCTTAATAATATAACATTTTCATTAAAAGAAGGAGATTGTCTAGCAATCTTGGGAACTAACGGAGCAGGCAAATCCACCCTTTTAAAATGTCTAAACAGAATATTAGAACCTCAATCAGGAACTGTATATATAAATGGTACAGATAACTCTGTACTAGAGGAAGTAGAATTAGCTAAAAATATTGCATATGTGCCACAGGGTCATGATTACTCAACGCAAACAGTCTTTGATTTTGTTTTGCTTGGAAGAAGACCATACATTAAATGGGATGTAGAACAAGAAGACATTAGGGTTGTAGAGGAAGTTTTATATTTACTAGAATTAGAGGATTATTCAATGCGTTATACCAATGAATTAAGTGGTGGTGAGTTACAAAAAGTTATTATAGCTAGGGCCCTTGTTCAACAACCAAAGATTTTATTAATGGATGAGCCAACTAGTAATTTAGATTTAAAAAATCAAATGGAAGTTCTTACTACAATTAGAGAGATAATTAATACACAAAAAATTTCAGCAATAATTACTATGCATGATTTAAATTTGGCCCTACGTTTTGCTAATAAATTTCTTTTATTAAAAGAAGGTGAACTTTTTGATTTTGGAGATGCAAGAATTTTAAATCCAGAATCAATTAAAAGTGTATATAACCTAGATGTAGTAATAAAAGATTATTCAGGTATTCCTGTAATTATTCCAATATAAATATAATTAAGAAAGGAAGGATGAAAATGAAAAAGAAATTAAGTATATTATTAGCAATAATAATACTTTCTATGTCAGTCTTATCTGGATGTGCCCAGTCAGAAAACAATCAAGACCATAAGGAGAATCTGACTGAAGCTAGTAATACTAATACCTTGGAAATAACAGATATAGCAGGTCGAAATATAAACTTAGAAGGCCCTATTGATAAAGTGGTAGTTGTAGGTTCTGCCCTTAGAATTTACACCTATGTAAATGGCTCTGAAAAACTTGCAGGAGTTGAAAAGAAACAACAATCTGCAGAAACTGGACGTCCATATATAATTGCTAACCCTGAATTAGAAAATTTACCTATAGTAGGAGAAGGGTTCCCAGCTAATCCAGATCCAGAACTACTTATAGAAGCCGATCCAGATGTTATTATTGCAGGAGATATTTTAGATGTAGCTGAAATCGAGGAACTACAAAAAAAGACAGGCATACCCATAGTAGTAGTAAGTTGTGGTAATTCAACAGTTTTTGACGAGGATATGTATAAATCTTTGGAAATTATAGGAGAAATAGTTGGAAAAGAAGATAGAGTAGAAGAATTGATTGAATTTATGGAAGACTGTAAAGCTGAACTTATTGACCTTACAAAGGACATTCCAGAGGATGAAAAGCCAAGTATATATGTAGGTGGTCTAAGTTATAAAGGAAACCATGGAATTGAAAGCACTGAAGGCTATTCACCTATATTAAATACAATTGGTGCTAAAAATGTAGTTGATGAAATAGGTAAATCTAATTCTATAATGATTGATAAAGAACAGCTTGTTAAATGGGACCCAGATATACTTGTAATCGATGAAAATGGCCTAGCCCTTGTAAAAGAAGATTATAAGAAGAATCCAGAATATTATAAGGAATTAACTGCTGTTAGAGATGGAAAGGTTTATGCTCAACTACCATGTACTTCATATCATAAAAATATTGAAACAGCTATAGCTAATATATATTTCCTAGGAAAAGTATTATATCCAGAAGAATTTAAAGACATAGATGTTGTAGAAAAGGCAGATGAAATTTATACCTTTATGCTAGGTGAGCCTTTGTATAATATAATGGCTGAAAAGTTTGGTGGATATATGGAAATCGATTTAGAGGATGGATTTTAGTCAATATTATTATTTTTTTACATCCAAGATATGTTTACAAACAAGTTTGTTAAAACCCTAACTACCAATGCTAAATATAGGAATTTTTTTAAACTATAGTGTTAACTACACATCAAAGTCAATGTCCTTAAACGTTGAAATTTCAATACTTAAGTTTTTTTGATTAGTGTTTTAATTTTAGATACAATGAAAGTGACAAAATGATAACAAAGTTATAAAGGATTATTATATTATTTTAAAAAATAATGAAAGTTTAGAAAGGTGGATGTATAAAATGAAAACCTTTAAGGTATTAGAAATTAAGGAAAGCGTCTTTGAAGACAATAATCATCAAGCAGAGCTTTTAAGAAATAGGTTAAAAGAGAATAAAACTTTTTTATTAAATCTAATGTCCTCACCAGGGTCAGGTAAAACAACTACAGTTTTAAAAACTATTGAAGCTTTAAAAGATGAGATGAACATAGGAGTTTTAGAGGCAGATATAGACTCAGATGTTGATGCCAGTGCCGTTGCTGAAACTGGTACAAAAGTTATTCAATTACATACAGGAGGAATGTGCCATTTAGATGCTGATATGACAGCACAAGGAATTGATGGACTAGGAATAGAAAATATTGATTTTGCTATTTTAGAGAATGTAGGCAACTTGGTCTGCCCAGCAGAATTTGATACTGGTGCATCTAAAAATGCCATGATTTTAAGTATACCAGAGGGAGATGACAAACCTTTAAAATATCCTTTAATGTTTTCAAAAGTAGATGTTTTATTAATTAATAAAATTGATACAATAGATTATTTTGATTTTGATTTGGAAGCTGTTAAAGAAAGAGCAATAAAATTAAACCCAGATATTAAAATAATCCCTATTTCTGCAAAAACAGGAGAGGGTATTGATGAATGGGCAAGTTGGCTTCGCCATGAAGTGGAAAACTGGCGGGAATAGTAAAAAGGTAAATTTAATTGGAGGGAAGACATATGGGAAAAGATAAAGTATTGCAATTGGCTAATCGTATTGGTGGTAAAAAACATGGTTCAAAATCATCATACAAATATACAGATCCTGAGTATATGATTTTAGAACCTGTTGTTACAGAGGAAATGGCAGAAATGGGACTATTTTTGGAATTTCGTAATCCTAAAACTGCAGAAGAAGTGGCACAGTTGTCTGGAAAATCTGTAGAAGAAACAGAAAAACTATTATGGGATTTAGCTATGACAGGCGCTTGTTTTGTAGGAAATGAGGATGACATAGACAAATACTGGCTTGAAACTTGGATACCTGGGGTTATGGAAATGATGGTTAATCATAAAGAAAATGTTAGAAAATTTCCTCAGATTGCTGAAGCTTTTGAAGCCTATGGAAGAATAAGAGGACCTCAAACAGCGGGAATATTCCCTGTGGGAACAGGTCTTATGCGTGTTATTCCTATTGAAATGGCTATTGATGGTGAAAGTAGAAAAGCATCCTATGAGGAAATATCTAAATATCTAAATGAAGCTGAAGTGTTTTCAGTTTCCGACTGTTCTTGCCGTACAGCTAGAGAAATTATGGGGGAAGGCTGTGGACATTTAAAGGAAGATATGTGTATTCAATTAGACCATGCTGCTGAATACTATATAAGAACAGGTAGAGGTAGACAAATTACTAGAGAAGAAGCTTTTGAAATTATAAAAAAAGCCGAGGAAAATGGTTTAATGCATCAAATCCCAAATACAGATGGACCAGGAAAAACTCATGCTATTTGTAATTGTTGCAGTTGTAGTTGCTTTTCTTTAAGAACTGCTACAATGTTTTTAAATAATGATATGGTCCGATCCAATTATGTGTCTCAAGTAGATCCAGATAAATGTGTAGCCTGTGGTGAATGTGTTCAAGTTTGTCCTGTAAATGCTTTAAAATTAGGACAAAAGTTATGTGAAGAAACACAGGTTGTGGAAGAGAGGATTGATTTACCGTCTAATACTAAATGGGGACCAGATAAATGGAATCCTGATTATAGAACTAATAGAGAAAATGTATTAGATTCTGGAACAAGTCCATGTATAACTGAATGTCCAGCCCATATACCTGTCCAAGGCTATATTAAATTAGCCTCCCAAGGTAAGCATACTGAAGCATTAGAACTAATTAAAAAACAAAATCCTTTCCCAGCAGTATGTGGACGTATTTGTCCTAGAAAATGTGAATCTGTATGTACTAGAGGCGATGTAGATGAACCAGTAGCTATTGATGATATTAAAAAGTTCATTGCAGAACAAGATTTAAATGCTGATAGACGCTATATACCTGAAAAAAGGCATAATTACGGAAAGAAGATTGCCATTGTAGGCGGTGGCCCTTCTGGATTATCCTGTGCTTATTATTTAGCCATAGATGGCTACAAGGTAACAGTATTTGAAAAACAAGAAGCTCTTGGTGGTATGTTGACTCTTGGTATTCCTTCTTATAGATTAGAAAAAGATGTAATAAATGCAGAAATCGATATATTGAGAGAATTAGGTGTAGAATTCAAAACTGGTGTAGAAGTAGGTAAGGATGTAAGTCTTGGTGAATTAAGGAAACAGGGATATGAAGCATTTTATCTAGCAATTGGTGCTCAATCAGGTAGAAAACTAGGTATTGAAGGTGAAGAAGCTAAAGGCGTTATTTCAGGTGTAGATTTTCTATTAGATGTTAATTTGGGTAATAATGTAAATATGGATGGAGATGTTGTAGTAATTGGCGGCGGTAATGTAGCCATAGATGTAGCAAGGACAGCTACTAGGTCAGGAGCTTCAACTGTTGAAATGTTCTGCCTAGAAAGCAGAGAAGAAATGCCAGCCCTTGATGAAGAAATTAATGAAGCAATGTCAGAGGATATTGGAATCAATAATTCTTGGGGGCCAAAACGCATTCTAACGGAAAATGGTCGTGTTGTAGGTATAGAATTTAAAAAATGTATATCAGTCTTTGATGAAGAAGGAAGGTTCAATCCTAAATTTGATGAAAATGATATTAAGACTATTAAAGCAGATAAAATACTACTTTCAATTGGTCAGGCAATAGACTGGGGTAATATATTAGAAGGATCAAAAGTGGAATTAAATCGAAATAATACAATTAAAGTAGATCCTAATACGTTACAAACAGGTGAATCAGATATTTTTGCAGGTGGAGATGCTGCTACAGGGCCTAAGTTTGCCATTGATGCTATAGCTCTAGGTAAGGAAGGCGCAATTTCAATTCATCGTTATGTTCAACCTGGGCAAGATTTAATTCTTGGCCGTGATAGAAGAGAATTTAAAGCATTTGATAAAGAAAGTATAGACTTAGCAGGATTCGATCGTCTTCCAAGACAAAGAATCCCACAAGTAGATGGCACTAAAGCTAAGACTTCTTTTGAAGATTTACGAGCTACACTTACAGAGGAACAAGTTCAGAAAGAAACAGATCGCTGCCTAAGCTGTGGAGCTACTGTTGTAGATGAATATCTTTGTATTGGTTGCGGACAATGTACTACTAAGTGTAAATTTGATGCCATCTCTTTAGTGAAAAAATATGATGCTCAAAATGTAGATTTCAGAGATTTAAAGCCAGTGATTGTTAAAAATGTGGTTAAACGTAAAGGAAGAATGGTTACTCACAGTATTAAAAAGACCTTTAGTGGTTCAAATAAGAAATAAAATAAATCAATATTTTTTAAAAATTGTGGGTGGAATTATACCCACCTACAATTTTTACTTATAAAGAATAGGGGTGCATTAATTTGCATGAATTAGGAATTATGATTAATGTTGTTCAAACAGTCGAAAATTTTGCAAAGGAAAATGAAATTGCAGAGATTGATACTTTGGTACTTCAAATTGGAGAGCTGTCCTCTATAATACCAAGATTTGCTGAAGCTTGCTATCCTGCTGCAGTAGATGGGACTATGTTAGAGGATACAAAATTAGAAATTGAAATATTACCAGGAAACTGTATATGTGATAATTGTAAAAAAGTATTTAATTTAATTAAGGCTAATGGTCAATGTCCAAATTGTGATAGTAAGAATTGGGAGTTGCTCAGTGGTAGAGAATTTTTAATTAAAGAGATCGTTGCCTGTTAAGAACCCTAAATGTTACAGCTATTAAGCTATAGGTTCGTTAGATATGATTGATTATAGATTCTTGTTTATGTTATATAGAATTTGCATAAAAATATTTGTGTATTTTTTATCAAATATTATAACTATATTATATAAGGGGGATTATATATGTTTACATTTAATTATGCTGAAGGAGCATCTTTATTTTCAGCTTGGGGTATGTGGTTTGTAGTTTTTGCTGCATTATTCTTATTTAACGAATTTTCAAGGAGATCAAAGTCAGGTGCATTTATAAGTTTTATTCTTTTACCAACAGTATTGTCCATTCTCTGGTTTACAGTTCTAAAGGATAAAACTTATACGGACTGGTTTCACTTGGCAAAAGTATATTCTGCTACTGCAGGATGTATAGGTTTCTGGTTCATAAGACATTATAAAAAGAAAGATAAAATCACAGGAAAAACTCTTTGGAAACTCTCAGAAAAAAAGTTTGCTTTAATTTTTCCGCCATTAATTCTTGCTATTAATATTATAGAAGCTGTAACTCGTGATTTTCAAATTGGTAATCTTGGACTTATGAAAGAGTTCTTTGAAGGAGAAATCATGATGAGTGGACCATGGAACTATATGAATGGTATTGCAGGAATCCTTAATATTATAACTATCACTGGATGGTTCGGAATTGTAATAAGGAAGAAAACTAAAAATGATAAAAGCATGGATATGTTATGGCCAGATATGATGTGGTTTTGGATAATAGCCTATGACTTATGGAACTTTGCATATACCTATAATTGTTTACCAGGTCATGCATGGTATTGCGGCCTTGCATTATTATTAGCACCAACCCTTTGTGCTTTTACAATAGGAAAGGGAGCCTGGCTACAACACAGAGCTCATACTCTAGCAATATGGTGTATGTTCGCACAAACATTCCCAAATTTCCAGGATCAAGGGAAATACCAAGTAATGTCAACGTATAATCCAAAGATTTACTTCGCCGTAAGCTTTATTGCATTAGTTGCTAATATTATGGTATTTGTATACATGATTTATAAGGCTACTAATACAAAGAGAAACCCATACCTTGGAGAACTTTACATTGATTCACCACGATATAAGGAAGTTAAATCTCTTGGAGAACCTTCTGTATTAGATTCTGAAACTTCAGTATTATAGGATAAAAAACTTTCTAAACTTCAAAATCTTTTAAACAGGGACTAAGAACCATAGTCTCTGTTTTTTTATTGTAGGTATAGTTTTCCTGTTAAAATAATATGCTTTACCATCTAGCGCTTTAGATCCCTTAGCGGAAGCGGAAATCTATGAGCAATTTAACAGTTTAGTAAAAGAGAAAACTGCCATCTATATCTCCCACCGTATGTTCAGCAGTGTATTTTGTGACCGTATATTACTTATTGAAAATGGAGAAGTAGTAGACTATGATAGTCATGTTAATTTAATAAATAAAAAAGAAGGATTATACCATAAACTTTTTACCTCTCAGGCAATAAATTATGAATTAGATAGCGAGGTTGTTTTCTGCAAATAATATTATTACTAATATTAGAGACATATAAATTGTTAAAAGTTTCTTATAGTATCATAACTATAAGAAACTTTTAGTCTACCTAAAGAATACTCCTACAATTTCATTTCTCATAGATATAAAATGTCTAAAATAAAAGCTCCTTGTAACAATATTGTTACAAGGAGCTTTTATTGGTGTACCCAGGAGGACTTGAACCCCCAACCTTCTGATTCGTAGTCAGACACTCTATCCAGTTGAGCTATGGGTACTTATATATGGAGGCGGCACCCAGATTCGAACTGGGGATAAAGGTTTTGCAGACCTCTGCCTTACCACTTGGCTATGCCGCCATATTCAATTTAGCTAATACACAAACTTTAGTGCTAATAGTAGCCTACGGACTAAGCGATTCACACAAAACGGAAAGCATGTTTTGGTTCTCTGCTTATGCCTTACCACTTGGCTATGCCGCCATACTACATATTATTTAGAAAAAATTATTTTGTGAACAAAAAATATATTTAAACATTATGGAGCGGGTGAAGGGGATCGAACCCTCGCAACCAGCTTGGAAGGCTGGGGCTCTACCACTGAGCTACACCCGCATA
>NFYZ01004608.1_pt1 | contig 10012 bp, 3 predicted proteins | sample 1092561 | NCBI WGS metagenome assembly NFYZ01 (sample SAMN03609887, study PRJNA323583) | gut metagenome | isolation source: feces | host: Rattus norvegicus | place: Malaysia | collected 2013 | reverse complement strand
CTCCATCAACAAAAATTTGAACAGAATCAGTATCTATTCCTGATGGGTCTTCATATTCTGCTTTTATTACTGGTTTTATATCAGATTCATCAAGGACTGCTCCTTCTTCTGGCTCTACTTTTGTTATAGTTGGTGGTAAAATATCTTCATCAGTTATTTCTACAAAATATGGGTTTTCCCTATTTTCTGGAGCTGTTGCTTCATTAGTTCCATCTGTTGCCCATATATAATACTCTAATCCAGCCATATCTAAATCTGATTTTTGTATGACTGTACCATATTCATCATCTATTAAGGACATTTCTTTTTCTTTAAATTCAGTTTCACCTTTAGTTCTATAGAATAATTTAACTTCTTTCACTTCTCTATCATCTGTAACTTTTGCTTTTATTTCTAAATCCTTATATATATTAGCTTCTTTTATTGGTTCATGTTCTATAACTGGTGCTTTTGTATCTGGTCCCAATTCTGTTTTAGTTACGTCTTCTGCACTTCCTACACGTAATTGATAATTTCCTCTATGAATTGAACCAAATCCTATAATATCTACTAAATGTCCTTCTTCTATACCTGTTAACTTAGGCATTCTAAATACAATTAAAGTATCCCCTAATAGATTTTCTATTATCGTATTGAATCCATAATCTATTTCTTTTAAATAAACCTTTTCAACTTTCACTCGTTGACATTCATAATTACCAGTTTTTATATCATCAAAAGTAACTAATTTAGGTTCTGGTAATTTATTGTCAGTACTTTCTACAGATACATCATCTTTATCCTGTGGAATTATTTCTAATAATCCTTCGTAATCGTCTATTTTACCTGATACTATAACTTCATCTCCTATTTTAAATCCTAAATCTTCTCCATATTTATATATGTCTATAGCAGCAGTTTCATCTTGGATGAAATAGTTATTATTTGAGTCAATGAAAGTCACTATACCTTTTACTGTTGTAAAATCACCCTTGTTAAGTTCTCTTGCTTCATCTATAGGCATAAGTTCAGCTATATTATAGGTAAGTGTACTTATATCACTATTTTCCATTCCATCTTTTACTGCTATTGCTTTAATTGTTGTGTTTTCATTTATAATAATTGGTTCAATATATTCATTACTCTCAGTAGTTGGCTCACTACCATCTACTGTATAGTATATAGTTGCTCCTTCAGTTTCTGTTTCTAATATAACCTCTGTTCCTTTACTTACTGTGCCTTCTTTAGGTTTTGCTATAACTTCTAACACTTTATTTATTGGTTCTTCAGCATCATCTTCATCAGATACTAGAACTACATCATCTATTTGGACAAAATCTTTTTCTTCATCACCATTTCTTACTGAAAATATTACTTCTACATCATCTGCATTTTTGTCATAACTAAAAGTATAAGTTATTTCTTGCCATTCATCAGTATCTAATACAGTATAAGGTGTATAGCCTGAATAGTTTCCACCTCTGTAAAAAGCATTTCTAATTTCACCTTTTCCCTTAGCCCAATAGGTTAATGTATATTCCACATCTTTTTTAATAGATATAGGCTTATGGGTAAATCTTTTATGACTAGAACCAGCTTCAGCTAATTGAACTGCATAATTACCAGATTTAGCTCCAGTGTCAATTTGATTTACTTTAGATTTAGCAATATTTGATCTTTCACCATACCAACCTATTGGTAAACCATTTTCCCACTCTTCAAAATCTCCATTTTCTATTAGATTTTCTATTTCTTCTTCATCTTCTCCATCAAAGGAAGTCCAAGTAATATTGTCTATGACTACTTGTGCATTATTGCCTCCACCAGAAGCATGTCTAATTTCTAGTTTGAATTCTCCAGTTACATTTATATCTTTAACTTCAAATTTTTGAACTTCATCATTGTTGCTGTCTAATGTATACGTTCCTTTTGATTCGTCGTTAATGAATAGTTCTACAGTTCTTTTTTGACTGTTAGTAAAAGCCTTTCTTAGATCTACTGAAAAATCTTTTATTCCACCATCTATTGTGGCATATATAGTAGATCCATTTCCTGACCTTCTTAAAATCATACCTTTACCGTCTATTGAGTAATCTACTCCGTTGTTAACTAACCCTTCTCTAGCATGGACATAATGCCATTCAATACCATTATTCCCTATGAAACTTCCATCTTGATAGCCTCCTGCATTTTGTGAAGTGTAATTATCAAAGGTCTCTACAGAAGTTTCTTCTTCTGCCTTTGCCATACTAGGCAAGGTAATTGTAAATACGCTACTTAATATTAAAACTAAAGCTAATAATCCACTTAATCTTTTAGTATACTTATATACCAAAATATTTCCCTCCTTAAAATTAGTTTAGCTTTCAAACACCTTTTTAGCAACGTTTTCCTATAGGTTAATTTATACAGCACTCCTTTCTCAACCCTTGATTACAACATATGTTTATCATATCATATTTATGGAATTAGTTATGAACCCTTATTACTTTTTTAAACTCTTAACAATATTAAAGAATTAAAACTATATACTTTTGTAAGATGTCCACAAACCTAAATAATGCTGCAAAAAAAGCAGAGAATTTTCTCTGCTTTTTCAAATATATTAAATATTTTTCCTCTTTATTAATACTCCTAATACTATTAATAATAAGCCACCTAGATAGAAACCTAATATGCTAGTATCTCCTGTTTTAGGTAAATAATTTGTTAGTTTTTCTGAATCCTTTGTTTTGTGTTGACTATCTTTATCTAGTTCCTCTGGTACCCTTGGTTCTTCTGGTTTCTCTGGTTTCTCTGGTTTCTCTGGTTTCTCTGGTTTCTCTGGTTTCTCTGGTTTTTCTGGTTTTTCTGGTTTTTCTGGCTCTTCTGGGTCTTTTGGATCTTCTTTTCTATTTTCTACATTAATTTCTACTAGCTCACCTTGTTTCTTTATTACTACTTCTTGTTCCTCTTTGTCTGCTACATAGCCTTTTGGTGCTTCTACTTCTGTTAATTTATATTTACCATAAGGTAGATCTTTAAACTCTAGTATTCCATTTTCATCTGTTGTGCCTGTTTCTACTACATCTTTATTATGTTTCTCTATTCCTTCTAGTTTAAACTCTGCTCCTTCTAATACTTTATCTGGATCATTTTTATCTATCTTAGTTAGTTTAATGCTACCTTTTATCGGTTTATTGGTAACTACTTTTTCAATTTCTTTCTCATTTTCAAAATCCATTTTAATCTTTTCTGACTTCGAATCTAAATTAACTTCATATCCTTCTGGAGCTTTTACTTCCTTAAGTGTATATACCCCACCTGGAATTTCATCAGTAATAACCTCTCCATTTTCATTAGTAGTAAGTTTTGACACTATCTCATCTTCATCATTAATTAATTCAAATATGGCCCCTGATAATGGTGTATTGGTAACTTCATCTTTTTTTATAATCTTTAGTTTACCTTTATGCTTTTTTAAGTCTCCTATGGCTCCTCCACCACTATCAAATGATTTTACTTCTTCTTTAACAATAATGGGATCTTTGTTCCATGAATGCAAAGTTGCTTTATTTTTATATTCTTTTTTTGTATCATCAATCACTTTTGTTTTATAATAAGCAACATAACTTTCTCCATATCTAATATCAATATCTAAAGTAAAACCCTTCGATGAGGATACAAAACTATTAGGATATTTTATTTCAACAACTTCTCCAGTATCAACATTGTGCAATGAAAAACTCCCCTCAATAAATTCATGCCCATCTTGCACTTCATCAGTTATTACAGTCCTATATAAAATATCACCTTTAGCGTTAATCTCCATAGTCCAATCTATTATGCTTTCATCTTCTTCGCTAATATGACCCCATTTACCAAATATTCTATTATTTTCACCAGGCTCTTCTGTACTTCCTCCATCTACAATAATAGAACTATATAAAGCTTCTCCATTTACTTCAAATTTCAATGGAATTTCCTTCTCACCTTTATGGTCTACATGCTTAATTTCTGATTGAATATAAAAAAAACCAGATATATTATCATATTTTTCTACAGCATCAGAGAGTGTAAAAGTAACTATATCTCCATTTCCTACACCTGTTCCAAAATTACGTCCTGCCCCATCCGTCAGCTCAATAGTACCATTAAATCCTCGCAATTCTTTTGGTAACCCTATGCTAAATGTGTCTCCTGATTCCACATCTGATTTTATTGACCAGGTCACATCTATTCTCACTCTATCGGAAGGTCTAAAACTATTTTGAACTTCTCCATTTTCGTTAGTTATAGTAATTTCATCTATAACATCAACATTTGCTGCCCATACTATCTCTCCAGCTATAGGCAATCCAATTTGCAATAACATTACTAAAGTAACCATTAAAGTTATTCTATGTCTAGTCCTCTTATTTAGTGTTTTCATTTTTTCCCCCTCCTATTTAATCATTATTAATTTATCCATATATATATATACCTTTTTTATTGATCTTAAAACCTTCCTTTTATGCTTTATATAAGTTTTTAATACCAGCATAGAACATTTTATTATACTTCCAGGTTTATTTCGTGTACTTTTTTGCTAAACTTCCACATTATTTTTGCTTAATTCATAGATTATAGAACTTTTTTTAAATCATTAATAGTTTTTGTTATTATCTTTTGAGGGCTTTGTTAATTTTATATATATTTATTGCTAAATTGATAAAATTCATATATAAAATAAGTACTATTTTAAAAACAAAAGCATCAATCCCTATAGTACAGGATTGATGCTTTTGTTTTTTATTGTTCAATTATTTGATTATCTATATAACCATAAACCTTATATATTCTTTCTTCTTAAACTTATGCCTAGTACTATTAGTAATAGGGCACTAATGTAAAGTCCCAAGTTATTATTAGTACCTGTTTTTGGTAGCTCATCTTTTCCCTTATCTTTACCGTCTTTAATATCATCATCTTTATTGTCTTTGTCTTTGTCTTTATCTTTATCATTTTCTTCTGGCTTTTCTGGGTCTTCTGGTTCTTCTTCTGGATCCTTTGGATCTTCTTCTGGGTCTTCTAGTTCTTCAAGTTCGGCTATTTTTCTTTCCGATGCAACAAGTTTATCTAGGTTTGTTACTAAAGCTTTTTGTTCTTCTGTTAATCCATCATAAGCTTCTCTTGCTACTTCTACTGCTTCTTTATATTCAAGGGTTAGGTCCTCTACATCTGGTAAATCATCAATTAATGCCATTACTGCATCTATTTTTTTCACTAATGCTTCTATAGCTTGTGATAACATTTCTTCTGCTTCATCTATTTCTTCTTGAGTCGCAAATATATCTTCATATACAGCCATTGCATCATCATAAGCTTCTAATAATGCTTCCCAAGATTCTTCTGTATAGTCTTCTTCTATTAAACTTCCTATACTTCTAATGGTTTCATCTAATTTACTTTTATCTGTTTCTGGTAATTCTAATTCTACTAAACCGTCTATTGCTTCTGTTAAATTTTGTTCTGCATTATCTATTTCTTCTTGAGTTGCATTTCTATTATCATACACGGCCATAGCTTGGTCATGGACATTTATTAGCACTTCCCAAGATTCTTCTGTATATTTATATTGATTAGGAATTAAACTTCCTACTTCTTGCAATCTTTCAAGTAATGCTACTTTATCTACTCGTACTATAGTTATTGTTTTTATGGTTTCATGTCCCACTGAATCCTTTAAAGTGAATACAAATTCATTTTCACCTTTTTCAAGATCTACAGTAATTGTTATTGTGCTTTCCGCTGGAGTACTAAGACTCCATTCCTCATGTCTATGTTCATAATTATCAAATAAATAGAGTTCTAAGAATCCTAGATTATCTTTCATAGCTATTTCCAATTCAGCTTCTTCTAATGTAGTATCTCTATCCTTTACCTCTATTTCTAATTCAGGTGGTGTTGTATCTATCCAGAATCTTCTTGCAAAACCTCCACCCTTTCCTGATTGAGATACTGCTTTTATTGAAATTGCTTGATGTCCATCTTCCAATTCTAATGTTTTGTTAAACTTATAAGCAGGTCCCTTGTATACAATGTTACCATCTAAATCTCTTACTACAGCATCTTCAACATATTCTACCTCTGCTTCCTGATCACCAACAAGTACTTTTTCTAAATATTTTAAATTTGTCACATAACCTTCAAATACTATGTCTGAATGATCAAATACTCCCATAGGTTCAGGTGTTAGCATCCATATAGATGGGAAGAAATAGTCATCAGCTACCTCATCTTCTAAATATTTTATTTTCTCTAACATTGGTTCTATTAATTCTTCTCCTTCTATTACTGCATCTGGATCTAAGTCTTTTACTGCATCTACTAATTCTTTTGCCCCTAATACTTCTTCTTTATGTTCAATTCTTATATCTTCTAATAATGGTAATGATTTTATTGCTTCTTCTGCTTCAGTTATTGCTGATTCTAAAGATTTTTCAAGTTCAGCTATCTTTTCTTCTAATGCCTCTAACTTATCAATTAATTCTTTTGATATTCTTTGCTTTGGATTGTCATGTAATGCTTCATAAGCTGCCCTTGCTGCTACTACGGCTTCTTCATCTTCCAATTTTAAATCTTCAACTTCTGGTAACTCTCTTATCATATTTTCTACATCAATTGCACTTTGCACAAAATTTAATCTTTCTATTAATTTATCTTTCTCTTCGCTATCCTTCAAGGCATTTACTACTGGCCATGCTGCGTCTACATCTTCTTGAAGCAAACTCCTTTCAGCTTTTCCTACTATTTTTTGTGCATTATGAATTTCTCTTGCCTCTTCATTAGGACCATCAAATGGTACATTTTCTATAGTCATTATTTCCCTATAGGGGCCAAATTGTCCTTCTAGCTGATATAGTATAACATCAAAATGTGTAATTTCTTCAGCTTCTCTTTTATTATAGATATGGATCGTGGTAATTCTTTCAGGATTTCCTACTGTTATATCGCTAGTACCATCATCAAAATAAAATTTTAACTTATAGTGAATAGGCCATCTATTTTCAGATTCTGGTAGGTTTTTATAATTATATAATCTATAGTAATCACTGTCATTCCAATATACTCCATGTATAACCTTTTCTATATAAGGCTTTGCCTCTTCGAGTTCAGTTATTCGTTCTTCTGCTGCAACAAGTTTTTCTAAATTTGTTATCAAATTTTTTTCAGCACTTCTAGTTAATTCATTATAAGCTTCCCTTGCTTCCTCTACCTTTTCTTTATCTTCTAAAGTTAATTCTTCTATTAATGGTAATGCTTCTATCATATCTTTTACTAATTTGGGAGCAAATGGCACATTTTTTATTGTTGTAATATACTTATTATCTTTATCCATTAATTCTACATCAAAATGGTTAATTTCAGAAGGGTCTATTTTTAGCACTTGCCAACTTTGATTCCCTGGTTTCAAAGGCATACCTTTTTTGCCATAGCCAAAATCTTCTGGTTCTACTTTTGTACCGTCTTCCTTATAAGCGATTAAGTAATGTTTGTTAGCCTCTTCCGGTAAATTATGATATCCCTCTGGTCTATATTGATGAGGATTTGGATGGTTATAATGAATATAACCTATTTTCTCTATATACGGCTCTGCATCTATAGCTTTCTCCACAGACTCCTCAGCAACTGCTACATTCATAATAGGTGCAGTCATTGACAAAAGCATAGATAGTACAATAACTAATGATAATGTTTTTTTACCATTCATAATATTACTCTCCTTTCTAATTTTATAAATACCCATTTGTTTATCTTACTTATTCCCCCCTTCACCTAATGTCTCCATCTTCAGTTATTCTTGTTTAGACTCGCCTAAAGTTTGATAGGTACATTTAAATTGGCATATTATTTAAAAGGAATTTTTTGCAGTTTTTCAATCTCTTAAATTTTACCAAATCATAATATTCTGAAAATTTCAAATATATCGTGGCATAAAATCAAGACATTTACCGAAGGTTTCTTTCACTTTAATTAAAAATAAAAAAAGCAGAGGAATTCTCTGCTTTTTTCATTATACTATATTACATGTTTTTTCTTCTTAAACTTATACCTAGTGCCATTAGTAACAGACCACCAATGTATAAGCTTCTATTGTTACTATGACCTGTCTTTGGTAGTGTATCTTCAGACTCTTCTTCTGGATCTTCTTTCTCTTTTGAATCTTCTGGTTTTTCTGTATCATCTTCGTCATCTTCTTTTGGTTCTTCTTCTGGATCCTCTGGTTCTTCTTCTGGGTCCTCTGGTTCTTCTTCCGGGTCCTCTGGTTCTTCTACTGGTTTTAATTCTAATGCTTCTATTGCTTCTGATAGCATTTCTTCTGCTGCATCTACTTCTTCTTGAGTTGCTTCAGCATTGTCATATACTATCATTGCTTCATCATGAGCTTTTATTAAAGCTTCCATAGATTCTTCTGTATATTTACTTCGTTCTGGTTCATGTACATATGCTCCTACACTACGAAGAGTATCTTCTAATGATTTCTTATCTACTTTTTTTACTAAACCTTCTATAGCTTCTGCTAATTTTGCCTCTGCTGCATCTACCTCTTCTTGAGTTGCATTTTCATCTAGGTATACATAATAAGCCGTAGTATGAGCCTCTATCATTTTTTCCCATGACTCTTCTGTATATTCATCTTCATTATCTGCTAATTCTGCTGTACTATAAATTGTTTCTTCTAATTTTGATTTATCTGCTTTTTCCACTAAACCTTCTATTGCTTCTGATAGCATTTCTTCTGCTGCATCTACTTCTTCTTGAGTTGCTTCAGCATTGTCATATACTATCATTGCTTCATCATGAGCTTTTATTAAAGCTTCCATAGATTCTTCTGTATATTTACTTCGCTCTGGTTCATGTACATATGCTCCTACACTACGAAGAGTATCTTCTAGTGATTTCTTATCTACTAATATTAATTCTAAAGCTTCTATTGCATCTCTTAGTTCTTTTTCCGCTGCATCCACTTCTTCTTGCGTTGCTTCATCATCTACTAATACTTTTACAGCTGCATCGTGAGCCCATTCCATTGTCTTCCAAGATTCTTCTGTATATTTATATTGTTCATTAGCTAAAGGTGGAGTACTAAATATAGTTTCCCTTAATTTTGTTTTGTCCACTTTTAATTCTAATGCTTCTATGGCTTCTAATAGCATTTCTTCTACTGCATCTACTTCTTTTTGAGTTGCTTCAGCATTGTCATATACTATAGTTGCTTCATCATGAGCTTTTATTAAAACTTCCATAGATTCTTCTGTATATTTACTTCGTTCTGGTTCATGGACATATGCTCCTACACTACGAATAGTGTCTTCTAATGATTTCTTATCTACTTTTTTTACTAAACCTTCTATAGCTTCTGCTAATCCTATTTCTGCTGCATCTACCTCTTCTTGAGTTGCATTTTCATCTAGGTATACATAATAAGCCGTAGTATGAGCCTCTATCATTTTTTCCCATGACTCTTCTGTATACTCATCTTCATTATCTGCTAATTCTGCTATGATATAAATTGTTTCTTCTAATTTTGATTTGTCTACTTCTGTTTCTTCTGGTTCTTGTGGATCTTCTGGTTCTTCGACTGGATCTTCTTCACCGTCTTCTGCTGGAGTTCCTGGTTCTTCATCCTCTATTTCAGGCGATTCTACTTTTGAAGTTCCTGAATCTTCTTCATTCTCTTCAGCATTATTCTCTACAACATCGCTAATTTTATCAACGTTTTGTTCTTCCGAAACCCCTGTTGCCATGGCAGTCATTCCAGTTGACAAAGCCATTGATAAAGCAACTAATAGTGATAATAACTTTTTACCTTTCATAATATTACTCTCCTCTCTAATTTTGAAATTACTCATTTGTATGTCTTACTTATCTACCTCCTTATACCTAATATTTCCATATTTAGTTGATATTATACTTTGTATTATATTGTTAAAAAATGTATTTAAGTTTATCTATTATAAAAATTTTAAATGGGATGTATTGAAATAGATTTCTGGATTTCTTAGATTAA
>NFYZ01003955.1_pt1 | contig 10063 bp, 7 predicted proteins | sample 1092561 | NCBI WGS metagenome assembly NFYZ01 (sample SAMN03609887, study PRJNA323583) | gut metagenome | isolation source: feces | host: Rattus norvegicus | place: Malaysia | collected 2013 | reverse complement strand
ATACTACATCTCCTCTAACAATGTATCTAGTCCAAGACCTACTTCACATAATCTTCCCTCTTCATCCTTTACCGCTAAAAACTTAAATAATTGTCCATCTTCAACTCTTATTTTTATAGGAGTTATAATATATTCCTTTTTATTTTCTTTTAATTGCAAAAGGGTTCTATCAACTTCATATAAATTTAGCCCTATAGCACCTTTCTCATTACTGTGTATAACCACACCATATGGGTTAGTGATATATACAGCATCCATTCCTGTTTTATTTAACATTTGGTCTATAATTTTTTCATCTAAATAAGATTTTTCATCTAAATAGTCCCTAATAAGGTATACAGCTTGAAACATTCTCCTCTCCATGATATCACCAACAGCCACCTGTTGGAGTTTATAAACACCCTGGCTAAGCTTTTCTACCATTTCCTGTAGATATTTGGCCCTATTATTTTGTTCTAAAACCTGACAGTTTGTCTCTGCCATTCGTAGAGAAATATCTTCTGAGAAATTAGTTATACTATTTATATTTGAAGTAATATCTTTTGTTATAATACTGTTTTTATTAGTTATATCTTTTATACCTTCTAATTTTTCTTTTCCTTGATTTAATATATCTAATATACCCTTTAGTTCTTCACTAGTCTTTTTAATTTCTAAACAAGTTTCATCAATGTATTCTACTTCTTCATTTATAGAATTAGATACATTGAATATTTCCTGTTTTAAAATTGTTAAAACCTTCTCGATTTCTTTAAAAACTTTTTCTATTTCCTTAGCTAATTTATCGCTTCCCTTTGCAACTACAAAAAAACCTTTCCCTTGGTCTCCTGTCTTAGATGCTTCAATAGATGCATTTAAAGAAAGCATATTTGCTTCTCTTAAGATTGAATCTATCATATCCCTTAAACCTATTATCTGATCAGAATATTCTTGTAATATCAACACTTTTTTAGAACTATTAACTATTAGACCTTTTAAAATTTCTATTCTTTTTTCCATATTTTTAGCAGTTTCAATACCTTTTTTACCAGAAATAATGGAGTTGGAGATAAATTGTATTTTTTCACTTATATCTTTTTCAACTTTATCTAATGATGAATCAATATTACTTGTCAAATAGTTTGTGTATTTTAACATATCGTACTGTTCCATTGTGTTTGAATCAGCTATCTCAATATATGACGCTATAGTATTAGTAGAGTCTAAACTTTCCTGGGAAACTGTATTTAGCATTTCACAGACTTCATATATCTTAGAAGATACTTCCACTTGAGTTTTTAAACTACCTTTTATTTCTTGTAATACTTCTTTTTCTTTCCCTACTACAGGCTCTGATTTTTTATACATTTTTTCTAATATTAATGTAGATATAAAAGCTAATCCTATTATTATACCTATATTGAATATTTTATCTTCAATATAGGTTACTGCCATATAAACAAGTAATAATGTGAAGGTTATAAGAATGAATAATTTCCCCTTAGTAAGCTGTCTTTTATTTTCCAAATATTTACCTCCCTTATTTCAAATAGTTATACAGATATATCTATAAATTTAAAACTTGGTACATGAAATAATCCTAAATCTGTAATTTTTATGTCTGGAATAACTGGTAACGCTATAAAAGATAAAGTCATAAAAGGATCTAATCCCTTGCTAACATTTAATTTCTCATAGGATAGTTTAAGCATATCCTTTAATTTATAACTAACCTTTTCCACTGATTGTTGGGACATAATTCCACCTATTTCTAAAGGTAAACTCTTTAGTACTTCTCCTTTTGAAACTACAGTTATTCCACCACCTATTTTTTCTAATTCATTTATAGCTAACAATATATCTTCATCATTATCTCCAATTACTATAAGGTTATGGGAATCATGAGCAATGGTTGAACCTATAGCTCCTCCTTTTAATTTAAATCCTTCAACTAATCCTAGTCCAATATTTCCTGTTGCTTTATGTCTTTCCACTACAGCAACTTTTAGAATGTCTTCATTACTATATTGAAATTCACCATTTTTTATATTTACATTTCTTTCAACCATTTCAGTTACTAAACTATGAGACTGTAGTTTAATAATTCTAGCCTTATTAGAATTTAGGTTAATAGCTAAATCTTCTTTTTCTATTTTCTTAATATTTACACTATTTTTAACTTTAGAAGTGTCTACTTCAGTAGTATTAAATAAAGGCTTTAAATTTTTTCCAACTAGTTTCCCATCTTTAAAAACTTGAAGTATATTAAAATCTTCTAAATTATCAATAACCACTAAATCAGCATAGTAACCAGGGGCAATGGCTCCTTTTCTCTTTAAACCATAACATTCTGCGGCATTTAATGTTCCAATTTTTATAGCATCTATTGGATCTATGCCTTCTTTTATAGCTAAGCGCATATTATGGTCAATATGTCCATCTTTTAAAATGTCTTCTGGATGCTTGTCATCAGTACAGAATAAACATCTTCTTATATTTTCCTTAGTTAATCCCTTTACAAGAGTAGTCAGATTTCTAGCCGCCGAACCTTCTCTTATTAAAATATACATACCTAGTCGAATTCTATTTCTTAATTCTTCTAGTGTAGATGATTCATGTTCAGTCTTTACTCCTGCTAATACATAAGTATTTAATTCTTTATTTTCTATAATAGGACCATGGCCATCTATTATCTTATTTTCTGCTAAAAGTATTTTATCAAGTATTTCCTCATCACCTGCTACTACACCTGGATAATTCATTAACTCACCTAAGCCTAATACTCTTTCATGGTCTATAAACTCTTTTAAATCTTCTGCTTTTAGTACGGCACCTGAGTTTTCAAAAGGTGTAGCTGGTACACAACTAGGTAACATTACATAAACATCTAAAGGTAAGTCTTCACTATCTTCAAGTATAAAGTTAATCCCATTATTGCCTTTAACGTTAGCTATTTCGTGTGGATCAGCTATAATTGTAGTAGTTCCTCTTGGCACTATAACCTTTGCAAACTGAGAGGGAGTAGTCATAGATGATTCTATATGAACATGACTATCTACAAAGCCGGGAGCCAAGAATTTTTCTTCTAAATTTACCTCCTCTACTCCCTCATAATCTCCTATCCCCACAATTTTATCCTTATAAATAGCCACATCACCTTTAATTATTTCATGAGAAAAAACATTAACAATATTAGCATTTTTTAGAACTAAAGGTGCTTTTTCATCTCCCCTACTTATAGAAAGCATCCTTGTCAAATCCTCTTTATCCATGGAATTCCTCCCTATTCATCTTATTTAATTTCATTTTCTTTTTCCTTTAAGGCCTTTAACATTTTTTCCGGAGTTACAGGAATCTCCTTTATCCTGACACCTGTAGCATTATATATAGCATTTAAAATAGCAGGAGCTACTGGTATAGTAGTAGGCTCTCCAATTCCTTTAGCACCATAGGGTGCAGTGTTTTCTGGATCCTCTATTATTATTGTATCAATATCTACCATATCCATGGCAGTAGGAATTAAATATTTAGAAAATTTATTGTTCTTTATTCTTCCATTTTCTAAACCCATATCCTCCATTAATCCATAACCTAACCCCATAGAAAAACCACCTTCTATTTGGCCTTCCACTAAAGTCGGATTAATACTTCTTCCTGTATCTTGAGCAAAAGCTCCATCTATTACTTCAACTTTTCCTGTTAAAATGTCAACTTCTACTTCTACTGCACAAGCGTTAAAGGTATAGGGCCAATAAGGTGCACCTTGTCCAGTTACTGGATCCATCATTGTAGTCTGTGCCGTAAAAACACCTTCTCCTATTAATGGATCTTCTTCATAATAATCGTACAAATCCTTGAAGGATATTCTTTTTTCTGGAAACATACTAAGTATTACTTCTCCTTTCTCCAAATTAAGACCTGCTGTTGAATTTAACTCTAATGCTTCTTTCCCTGCTTCAAATAGTTTTTCTTTCAAATCTTCACAAGCTAACTTAATTGCATTTCCAGTATTGTAGGTTTGTCTACTAGCAGCTGCTGTTCCTGAGTCAGGAATAATACTTGTATCTTCGTTTATAAAGGATATATCTTCTAAAGCTATATTTAAAGTCTCTGCACCTATTTGAGACATAATAGTCTTGGCCCCTTGACCTACTTCTGTTGCTCCAACATATATACCTATTTTACCCTTTTCTAATAATTCCACTCTAGCTTTAGATACATCAGGAAATCCATTTCCATAACCAGTTCCATAAAAAGATACTCCTATGCCTACACCTCTCTTCTTCATATTACTCTCCCCTTTGCCATTTATCAAGAAAATTAAAATCTTTAACTGTACTATGTATACATTCATCTAAAGGAACACTTTCCAAAAGAATTTGCCCTGTTCCCGTCATAGAACCCTTAGTAAATATATTCTTCATTCTAATTTCCACTGGATTCAACCCTAATTTTTCCGCTAAGATATCCATTTGTTGTTCATGAGCAATTGGTACTTGAGTGGCTCCAAATCCTCTCATAGCCCCTGTAAAGTTATTGTTAGTATATACAGCATAACTATCTACTTTAATATTAGGTATAATATAAGGACCTGTAGCATGAACCCCAGATTTTCTTAATACATTCATAGCCCAAGATGCATATGCCCCTGTGTCACCAATAATTTCCGCTTCCATTGCTTGTAAATACCCATCCTTATCTGCACCTGTTTTATATTTCATAATTAATGGATGTCTTTTAGAATGGGCTATAAAGGACTCTTCTCTTTCATATACAACTTTTATAGGTTTCTTCAATGTATAGGCAGCCAAAGCTAAATGGATTTGCATAGTCATATCTTCCCTACCACCAAAAGCTCCCCCTATATTAGTATTTATTATTCTTATTTGTTCCTCTGGTAACTTTAGGGTATTAGCTATTTCCTCTCTATCATAATGAGGATATTGAGTTGCAGTCATAATAGTTATTTTACCATCTTCTCCAATAAAACCAACTCCTGCTTCTGGTTGTAAGAATGCATGGTCTACCATAGATGTTTTATAAGTATTTTCTACTATTACAGAAGAATTTTCAAACCCCTTATCTATATCTCCTTTTCTAAGTTTATAATGATATACAATATTCGAATCTTCATGAATTGATGGTGCATTTTCTTTCATTGCCTCTATAGGATCAAATACTCCTTCTATTTCTTCATATTCAACTTCTATCTTTCTTAATCCTTCTAAACAAGCTTTTTCAGTTTCACCTACAACAAAGGCAATTGGATCTCCTATATATCTTACTTTTTCTTTACAAAATACTTCCTGATCCTTTAAAACTACTCCATGGTTATTATTAGGCAAATCCTTACTAGTAAATACTTTAAGAACTCCATCAACCTTTTCAGCTTCTTTAATATTTACTTTTATATATGCATGAGATTTTTCCGATCTTAAGGTTTTCCCATAAACCATATTGTCTATATATATATCCTCAGGATATATTGCTTTACCCATTACTTTACTTAAGGCATCTACTCTAATTTTTCTTTTTCCTACAATATCAAGCGTCATCTCTACCCTCCTCCATATAATTAATAGCCAATTCTGCAGCATCAACTATTTTATTATAGCCTGTACACCTGCAAAGGTTTCCAGAAATTCCTTCTCTTATTTCATTTCTAGATGGATGAGGATTTTTATCCAACAGACTTTTCACAGACAAAATCATTCCAGGAGTACAGTATCCACATTGAACTGCACCTACTTCTATGAAAGCTTTTTGTATAGGGTGAAGATTATCTTCATTACCTAAGCCTTCAATAGTTAAAATTTCACTACCATCAGCTTGAAAAGCCATAACCATACAAGAGTTTACAGTCTCTCCATCCATAATAACTGTACAAGCTCCACACTCTCCTTCTCCACAACCTTCTTTAACTCCAGTTAATTTTAACTCTTCCCTTAGAAGATCTAATAGTCTTAATTCCTCTTTAATATCTAAGTTATATTCTTTGTCATTTATTTTAAGGTTTATATTTATCATAATACCACCTCATCAAAATAGTTTAAGGCATCCTTTAAGGCTCTCAAATAAGGTCCTTTTACTGCCTCCGATTTATAAGGAAAAGAAGCCCTTCCACCTAGTCTTTTGTACATTTCTTCTTGAAGTATTGGAGTAGAATCCTCTGGTTTAAATTCATTTATTTTCTTTCCTATTATATATTCTTCTACAGCCACTTCCTTTATAGGATATTTCCCTAAGGCTCCACTGGCTATCCTTATATCTTTAATAGTTTCATTTTCACCTAAGGATAGAAAAATACTAATACTTAATCTGGATATTGCTAGGGCCTTTCTAAGACCTAGTTTTTCAAAAGTAAGTACTTCATTGGCCTCAGGCCTCTTAAATCTTATACTAGTTAATAATTCATTATCTTTAATTTTTTCCTTAGTCCAGTTTTTAAAATAATCTTCTAATTTTAATTCCCTGCTACCCTTTTTATTACTTAAGGTAATAACACTATTAAGGGCTATTAAAGGTGGAATAGAATCGGCAGCAGCAGAAGCATTTATAATATTTCCTCCAATAGTACCTTTATTTCTTATTTGAGGGGAACCTACTGATCTACAAGCCTTTTTAAATCCCTTTAGACCTTTCTCAAATATTGGACTTTCTACTATTTGAGTAAAAGTAGTTGCTCCCCCTATTTCAATAAAATCTTCATCTTCTTTTATATAAGAAAGTTCTTCTATATTGGAAATATCTATAAGCACATTAGGAGACTTTTTCTCATTTCTCATAGCCACAACAATATCTGTTCCTCCAGCAATTATTTCTCCCTTATCATTATATTTATCCAATAAATCTAGTACCTCATCAACTGTTTCTCCTTTAAAAACCTTATTAAAAGCCATAAACTAGTCCTCCTGTCTATTATTAGGCCATACTTTAGAAATACCGCCTTCCCTAGGGAAGGCGGTTTAAATTTTATAAAAATTCTTTTAATATAAATATTAATGCTAAAATATAGGTTACTGGAGATACTTCTTTCCATTTACCTGTTAATGTCTTTAATATTACATAAGATACTATTCCAAATACTATACCTTCAGCTATACTATAAGCCATTGGCATCATTAATATAGTTAAAAATGCTGGTATTGCCTCTGTAAAATCATCTAGATCAACTTCTTTAATAGGACTCATCATAAAGAGACCTACTAATATTAAAGCTGGAGCAGTAGCGGAGCTAGGTACCATAATGAATAATGGCGCAAAGAATAAAGATATTGCAAACATACCAGCTGTAGTTAAAGCAGTAAGCCCTGTTCTTCCTCCCTCTGCTACACCAGAAGCACTTTCCACAAAAGTAGTTACAGTACTGGTTCCTAAACATGCACCAGATAATGTACCTACTGCATCTGACATTAATGCCTCACTTACTCTAGGAAGTTTCCCTTCTTCATCAAGCATATTTGCCTTTGAAGCAACTCCTGTCAATGTCCCAATAGTATCAAATATATCCACAAACAGGAAAGTAAATACAACTACAACCATGTCTAAAGTAAAAATATGTTCCCACTCAAATTGGAAAGCTACATGTTTTAAAGATGGCGGTAAACTTATTATTCCTCCCGCCTCTGGAAGCTGAGTAACTCCCATGGGTATTCCTATAATAGTAGTAGCAAGTATACCTATAAGTAATGCACCTTTGACTTTCTTTGCTAGTAAAACTCCCATAATAATAAGACCTATTAAGGCTAATAATACTTCAGGCGACTTAAGATTTCCTAAGTCTAATATTACCCCTTCCCCTTGTACTACTAAACCTACATTAGATAGTCCAATTAACGCTATAAACAACCCAATACCTACTGAAACTGCATGTTTTAAATTTATTGGTATACAATCAAATATAGCCTCTCTAACTTTAAAAAAGGAAAGTACTATAAAAATAATTCCTTCTATAAGTACTGCAGTTAATGCAAATTGCCAAGAATATCCCATGCCTAAGACTACTGTATAGGCAAAAAAAGCGTTAAGTCCCATGCCAGGAGCTAGTCCAAAAGGATAATTGGCATAGAAAGCCATTACTAATGTAGCTATAACAGCAGATAAGGCTGTAGCAGTAAAGACTCCCCCAACATCCATTCCTGCATCTGCAAGAATAAGTGGATTTACCGCTAAAATATAAGCCATAGTCATAAAAGTAGTAATACCTGCTAATACTTCTGTCTTAACATCAGTTCCATGTTCTTCTAGCTCAAATCTTTTTTCTAAAAACCCATGTTCAACTTCCGTTTTACTTGACATTTAAATCCCCCTTTTTTAATTGAATTATATGAAACAAAGTTATTCAATTACTGGAGAAAGTACTTTAAAATTGTTAACATCAATTAATCCTTTGTCTGTTATTTTCCATACAGGACTAGTAGATAAAGATAAGAAAGATAAATGCATAAATGGCGCATGTATTCTACACCCTAATTGATCTATTACTATACTTTCCATTTCCTTTATCTTTTCACTTACTTCATGTCCTGTTAATTCATCCGTTATAAGCCCACCTACTGGCAACCTTAGCTCTGACAATATTCTTCCTCTATTGGCAATTGCCAGACCTCCCCCTATTTCAATAACTTTGTTTACTGCCAAAGTCATATCCTTAATATTTGTACCAACTACCATTATATTATGAGTATCATGAGCAACACTTTCTGCAAAAGCCCCTTCTCTTAAACCAAAACCTTTTACAAAAGCTTTTCCAATATTACCTGTTCTTCCATACCTTTCTATACATCCAATTTGCAATAAATCTTTAGAAGTATCTGGAAGTACTTGACCATTAGAAACTCTTAATGTATCTTCTAAAGTCCCTGTTAGATTTTGATCTGGTATTACTTCAAGAGCCCTTACCCTTGCAGTATATGAGTTAGCATAAATCTCTAAATCCTTTTCTTCTATAGGATCTATTTTTACAGATTCCTTTACTGTATTCGGATAAGAATATTCTGGTATATCTATTAATAGTTCTCCTTTTGAAGCCACAAGATTACCTTCTACAAATACTCCTTCTACAGTCATTTCTTCTAAATCATCTATAACTACTATATCTGCCAATTTACTTGGTGCCAATACTCCTAAGTCTTTAAATCCAAAATATGTAGCTGGATTAATAGTTACCATTTGAATTGCTTCTACTGGGTCTACACCTTCTTTAATAGTTCTTTTTACTATTTCATTCATATGTCCTAATGTTTCTAAGTCAGCTGCCACCATATCATCTGTTGCTAATATGCATCTTCTTGAATCGAAACCTTCTTCAGTTACAGCTCTAATACATTCTCCCATATTTCTTTGAGTAGAACCTTCTCTCATAAACATATATATACCTTGTCTTAGTTTTTCCATAGCTTCTTCTTTAGTCGTAGTTTCATGACAGGAAGCTTCTCCTGCAGCAGAAATAATATGAGCAGCTAATTCTTTCCCAAATAGCTCTGGTGCATTACCATCTACTACCATACCATTAGTTTTAGCATAAACAGTAGATGCCACTAAATCAGATACAATTTCTGGTGTGTTTTTATATACATGCTTTACATTACTAAAGCCTTGTAACTCACCAATACCTATAATATTTTTATAATTTAATAAATCTTCCATATCCTTTGAATTTGTATCATATCCAGCGGTCTCCAAATCAGGACAATCTGGAGTCAATGCTGGAACTACTAAATAAACATGATTAGGAACATTTTCTATTTCATCAGCCATGGCCTTCATACCAACTGGTCCTAAAGCATTTCCTATTTCATGAGGATCTGCTATTAGTGTTGTAGTACCTGATGGAATAGACAACCTTGAAAATTCTGTTATAGTAAGCATACTACTTTCAAAATGCATATGAGAATCCATAAAGCCTGGTGACAAATATTTCCCTCTAACATCAATAACTAAAGTATCAGGACCTATTAAATCACTACAATCCCCTACTAATAAAATGTATTTATCTTTAATAGCAATATCTGCTGTATATATTTCTTTTGTAAGTACATTTATTACTTCTCCTTGATATAAAACTGTATCAGCAAATTCTTTT
>NFYZ01011041.1_pt1 | contig 10076 bp, 10 predicted proteins | sample 1092561 | NCBI WGS metagenome assembly NFYZ01 (sample SAMN03609887, study PRJNA323583) | gut metagenome | isolation source: feces | host: Rattus norvegicus | place: Malaysia | collected 2013 | reverse complement strand
AATTTTTTCAATAGTTGAGGGAGGAAGTTTATCTACTTGGTAAAAGAGTCTTTCTAAAGCATTAATTTTAGTAGAATATTCTTCTCCCTCTTCTTTAACTATGGATAAGTTTGAGTTTCTTATATTAGTTTTGCCAAAAAGATAATCTATAGAAACATTGAAAAACTCAGCAATTCTAACAATAAGCTTTTCATCATTAGGAAATCTTAATCCATTTTCATAATTACTAATAGACTGTCTACTAATATTAAATTCTTTAGATAATTCTATTTGAGATAACCCTTTCTCCTCTCTTAAATATTTTAATCTTTTAGAAAAAGACATTTCATCACCTCGAAATTATATAAACTATTATTATAGTAGCACTGAAAAGAAAATCATCCTATAGTATGCTACAAAAAGAATAAAATAATGATATAATAGATACAAACGTTGACGTTCAGTGTCTATTATACAGAGGGAGAGATGAGACTTGGTAGATTACTATAGGATGCTATTAGAGGAATATATTGATTTAGAAGGAATAACTGAAAGAATATTAAAGGATATATTAGATCAATTAGGGAAAGATTTGATTTATAATTTTTTTGTTTTTGGCAAAGATGTAACTTTTGAAACCTTCTTAAACAATTTTAATATTTATCTAGAAATTATAAGAAAACTACCTGATGATGAGTGAAATGAATATAATTAGTTTATTATGAAGATATAATAGAAAAAGATTTTTGTTATTCTTATTATTTTAAAAGTTATTTTCTAGTTAAATACCTTTGTACATATAAAAGATAAAGACATAGAGGGGTTTTCATCTTTGTACCTAGTGAAGGCTTGAGATGAGCTAAGAAGAAGTAAAAAAATACTGGAAATATAAAAGTAGCCAATACCGTTATAATAAGGATATTGGCAAGATATATAACTATAAAATTTAACCCCTCTTAGCAAGAATTCTCCTATCTTCTATAAGTGGTGGTAGTTCACTACTTGAAAAGGTTTTGGAAAAGCAGATTGTATTAAAGTCACTAGACGAAAACCTAGAAACTTTTTTCTAGGTTATAGCTACCATAAAAGGCAGAAGAGATTTATCCACTGACTTTTTCAAGGGCATAATTTATAGATTCATCTATGCTTTCCCCTTGGGAAAGCTTAAAGGTAAGAGCCGAATTAAACATATTATTTGCATCGGTAATATTTAATTCTGAGGTTTCATAAGAATTAAAATTTTTGGATTCGCTAGAGTTTATGTATACACAGCCCTTTTTTTCCAAAAATACTATTAACTCTTTAATACCTAATCCTAAAAGAATTTCAGCAGCTTTTTTTAAATCTTTTTCATTATTAATCGAAATGCCACTTAAAATTTCTAGTTTTAATTTATCTGCTATTAAAAGGTCAACATGTCGAATTATTTCACAATCTAGAACCTGGGCAGGGGTAGGATCTAAGATAGTATACTTCCCTTTTGTTTTTGCTTTTTTTAGCCCATATTTTACAGTTTCAATTGGTATCTCTAATTGTGTTACAACTACTTTTGATTTCTCAATTATATCATCAGCTTTATCTATATTTTTATTATTTATTTTAGTATTAGCTCCTGATGCAACGATAGTTGCATCCTCACCTTCTCTGTCAACTGAAATTAAGGATACGCCTGTTGGAGCTTCTTTAGTTTTTTCAATATAATATGTATTAATTCCATAGGACTCCATCTGTGAAACTAATTTATTACCAAAATCATCATTTCCTATTTTACCGACCATAGCTACATTTCCACCTAAGCTAGCCATAGCTATAGCTTGATTAGTTCCTCTCCCACCAGGGAGGTGGTTAAAGCTTGTCCCTATTACAGTTTCACCTTTTTTAGGTATATCTATTACATTTGCAACTAAATCTACATATATACTACCTATTACTACAATATCAGCCATCAAAATTACCTCCATTATTTATCTAATAGTACCATATTTTTACCTGTTTTCAATGTTATCTATTTACAATTTTTTTGTTATTTTATCGCTTCATTCCGAAGCCTTATTATATACTACCTTATTATATAGTATAATATCAATGAAATACAATTCTTAATAATTTATTAGAAAGGAGATTGGCCATGGTAACAAAAGAAATTAAATTTATAGATATAGAAGGTATACAGGTAGGAAATGCACAAGATATAGAAGGAGGAACCGGTTGTACAGTCGTAATATGTGAAGAAGGAGCTACAGCAGGTGTAGATGTAAGAGGTGGTTCGCCAGGAACTAGGGAAACTGATTTACTCAATCCCCAAAATTTAGTAGAAAAAATTCATGCCGTCATGTTAACAGGAGGAAGTGCCTTTGGATTAGATGCAGCTTCTGGTGCTATGGAATATTTAGAAGAAAAGGGTATTGGTTTCGATGTACAAGTAACAAAAGTACCTATAGTATGTAGTGCTGTCTTATTTGATTTAGTAGTAGGAGATTATAAGATTAGACCAGATAAGGAAATGGGATATAAGGCTTGCATTAATTCTACAAAGAAAGAATGTCTAAGTGGCAATGTTGGTGCCGGAACTGGAGCTACTGTGGGAAAGTTTTTTGGTATAGATAGGGCTATGAAAGGTGGTCTTGGTTCTTACGGTATTCAAGTTGGAGACTTAAAAGTAGGGGCTATAGTTGCTGTTAATTCTTTAGGAGATATTATTGATCCTAATACTGGGGAAATATTAGCTGGACTTTTAGATAAAAATAGAGAAAACTATATTGGAACAGAAGAGGAAATGTTAAAGGTATATAATGAAAATAAAAACATATTTAGTGGGAACACTACTATAGGAATAGTTGTAACTAATGGTATATTTAATAAGTCTCAAATGAATAAAATTGCTTCCATGGCTCATAATGGATATGGAAGAACTATAAGGCCTGCCCATTCTATATTTGATGGGGATACAATTTTTACCATGGGGACGAATAAAGTGGAAGCCGATATAAATGTAGTAGGTCTTCTAGCAGCTAAAGCTATGGAAAAGGCAGTTATAGATGGAGTAAAATCGGCAGACTCGGCTTATGGATTTAAATCCTATAAGGAGCTACAAAACAGTTAGTTTTAAAGGATTTACATAAAGAACATAAAAAGATAAAATTTCACTATAAATTACAGAGGTAATCTAAAGATCAGCTAATACTAATTAATACCAAGGATTAGTATTATAACTAGGAGGATAGGGAATGCTTAGTATGTATAAATCATATTTAAATAAATACCTTGACCTAGAAGATATAACAGACATAGAACTAAGTAGAGCTTTAGAGGAATTAGGAAGGGACTTAGTATTTAATTACTTAGTATTTGGTAAAGATGTAACTTTTGAAATATTTGTGGAAAATTTATCAACTTATTTAGATATTGCTAAGAGGGATTCTTCTGTAAATGAAAATGAAGATGAATTTAAAAACTAGTGAAAAGAATTTTGAAACTTTTTTGATTTTTTGAAACCTCCAATTGACATAACTTTTTTAATAGGATAGACTGATATAGTTAAGTGTATTTTATATAAGGAGGTTAGATCGGATGTCTACTAAATATATATTTGTGACAGGAGGAGTAGTATCGTCTTTAGGCAAAGGAATAACAGCAGCAAGTCTTGGACAATTACTTAAAAGTAGAGGACTCAATGTAACTATACAAAAGTTTGATCCATATATAAATGTAGATCCTGGAACTATGAGCCCTTATCAGCATGGAGAAGTTTTTGTGACAGATGATGGTGCGGAGACTGATTTAGATTTGGGTCATTATGAAAGATTTATAGATATTAATTTAAATAAAAATAGTAATGTTACTACAGGTAAAGTATATTGGTCAGTGCTAAACAAAGAGAGAAAAGGCCAGTTTTCAGGTAGAACAGTTCAAGTCATTCCTCATATTACTAATGAGATAAAGGAAAGGATTACTAGGGTAGCAGAAGATTCAGATATAGATGTAGTTATTACTGAAATTGGTGGAACAGTAGGAGATATAGAAAGTTTACCCTTTTTAGAAGCTATAAGACAGATAAAAAATGATGTAGGAAAAGAAAATGTAATGTACATTCATGTTACATTAATGCCTTATTTATCAAAAGCAGGTGAATTAAAGACTAAACCAACTCAACATAGTGTAAAAGAGTTGCGAAGTATAGGTATTCAACCAGATGTACTTATTTGTAGAACGGAACATCCTCTTTCTGAAGAAATAAAAGAAAAAATAGCATTATTTTGTGACTTAGCACCAAATGAAGTTATTGAAAATATAGATGCAGATTCTATATATGAATTACCTATAATGTTAGAAAAAGAAGGTCTTCCACAATTGGTAATTGAACATTTAGGCCTAAAATGTGATGAGTTAGATTTAACAGAGTGGACTAAATTAGTAGAAAATATGAAAAAAACTCAAGGGAATGTAAGGATAGCCTTAGTAGGTAAATATGTAGAATTGAAAGATGCCTATTTGTCTGTAGCTGAGGCTTTAAGGCATGGAGGAATTGAAAATAGCGTAGATGTAGATATAGATTGGATCCAGTCTGATGAAGTGAATCAAGATAATTATAAAGCTATTTTGAAAGATGTAGACGGAATATTAGTACCGGGTGGTTTTGGTGATAGAGGGATGAAAGGGAAAACTTTGGCAGTAAAATATGCTAGAGAAAATAGTATACCTTATTTAGGCATTTGTTTAGGAATGCAGTTAGCAGTTATTGAATTTGCTCGAAATGTATTAGGGTTAAAAGATGTTAACACTACTGAATTAGACTCAAAAACTGAACATCCTATAATAGATATAATCCCTGAACAAAAAGATATAGACAAATTAGGTGGTACTATGAGATTAGGGTTATATCCATGTGAATTAGTTGAAGGTACAAAGGCTAGAAAAGCTTATGAAAAAGAAGTAATAGAAGAAAGGCATAGACATAGATATGAGTTTAATAACAAGTATAGAGAATTATTAGAGGAAAAAGGTATGAAAATAAGTGGTTTGTCACCAGATGGAAAACTAGTAGAAGTAATTGAGTTGGAAGACCACCCTTGGTTTATAGGTGTTCAATTCCATCCAGAGTTTAAATCCAGGCCTACTAAATGTCATCCACTATTTAGAGACTTTGTTAAAGCAGCAAAAGAATATAAAGAATTGTAATGATAGAGTGTTTAACCGTAACAAAATGCGTCTGCCATGCAGACGCATTTTGTTACTCATTTTTCATGGCTTCTAATGGACTTAATTTCGTAGCTCGTTTTGCCGGATAATATCCAGATATAATTCCTATTAAAGTACTGAAAGTTGCAGCCGCTATGACAAGCCATATAGGTATAACACTAATATTTACATCTGTGAAGCCCATGTAATCATCTACAAAATTCATTCCTATGTTATTTAATATAAAAGAAATAAGTAGACTAAATAATATACCAATTATACCACCAATAAGTCCAATGGTTCCAGCTTCAAAGAGAAATAGTTTTTTAATATCTGTTAATGAGGCGCCAATAACCTTCATAATTCCTATTTCCTTTGTTCTTTCATATATAGACATAACCATGGTATTGGTAATACCAATAGCAGCAACTAGTAAAGATACAGCCCCAATACCTCCAAGAACAGCTTGAATGATATTAGCCGTTTGCTGCATACTTTCTAGATATTCTGTAAGACTATAGGCTTCATAGCCCATTTCAGAAATAGATTTTCTAATGTTTTCTACATCTTCCATGTTAGTTACCTTTATGAGAGCAGATTCATATTGATTTCCCCTAGCTGCTTTAGGATCGGCATATTCATCAACCTTAGTTTTTTCCTTCATGAGTTTTTTTACTTCATCTATTGGCATATATACATAATAGGCATTATCATAGTCCTCTTCATCTAAAATTCCTACTCCTTTAACTGGGTAAGATTTATAATTAATTTTATTTGTAGTTTCTTCTTCCATGCCTTCTATTTCTGGAAGTTGTTTTTCCCCATATTCCCAATCAAAGGTAAGTATTAGTCTGTCATTTATTAGATCTATATCTAAGTCTTGCTCATCTTCGTACACATTGTATCTTCTTGGATCCATGAAATGTTGTTTTACTTCCCCACCAAAGACGGCTTCTATATCATCGCCTGGTTCAAGAAGGCGGCCTTCGGCAAGTTTAAAATCAAATTTATCCATTGTTTTTGGGTCTATGCCTCTTACTTGAACATAAGAGCTGTATCTTCCAGTAACCATTGTAGCATCAGTTTCTAAAATTGGAGTAACTGCTTCTACGCCCTTCATTTTGGAGAAAGTTTCTATAGATTCATTATTTAATGTAGTAGCCATTGGACCTGGATCATAAGGGTCATAATATCCCGAATATACTGTTATAACAGTAAGGCTTCCTAAGGATTCTATTTCTTTTGTAAAGGCATCTTTCATTCCAATACCTAAAGAGAGCATGACTATTATGGCAGAGGTGCCTATAATTACTCCTAGAATAGTTAAAAAGGTTCTCATTTTCCTTTTCCATAAATTTTTAAAGGCCATTCCTGCAATATCTTTTCTACTCATCTTCATATTCGTAGTCATCTAAGGTCATACCTTTCCTTTTATTTTTCCAAACCTTAAAGCCAATGACTGTTGCTACTAATACTACAAGGATGAACCAAAATACTTTACTTTTTAATATGTTCTTGCTTTCATTAAGTTCTTCGCTTTCTATATATTCATCGTCTTCTGGATCCATTGGGATCTCCTCTTCTACATTAGCTGAAAACTCTCGTTTATCTTCTATAGTTTTACCAGCACTATCCTCATAGGTAAATATTAAATTACCTTTCAAAGCCCCGGCTTTATTAGGTATAACTATACCTTCAAAGAAGTCGCTACCTCCACTTTCTAAGTTCCCTACGAAATAATTTCCATTTTCAGTTGCAAAATCTCCTTCTAATTTAACCATTAAGTTATATAAAGTTACTTTACCAGTATTATAGAATTCTAGGGATACGGGAAAAGGTTCATCTGTATAAGCTTCAGGAGAAACGTTTATGTCTCCAATTTGCAGTCTAGCATTTTGAATTACGGGTACTCCAATAAGTTCTGTTGCTATAATTTCTTGTCCTTCGTTATCATCATATTCAAGATTGGCTGTAATAGTATAGTTCTTAGGTTTTGCATCAGGCACAGTATACATAGTGATTTCTCTATGTACTTTTCCCTTAGGAGGTATGGAATCGATAAAAATAGTATTACTACCATTTACTGGTGTAAATACATTTCCACTTTCTTCAGTTTGTTCATCAACAGTAAAAAATATTTTTATATTTTCTATTTTCTTATTTTTGTGGGTATTTAAAAAAGATATTTTTATAGTAAAATTTTCTCCAGCCTTTACTAACTTAGGCTCAATTTTATAGGCTTCAATAATTAATTTAGGTTTAGATATTATGCCATCTCCCTGCGGTAGTTCTTCAATTTCGTCAATATTATCAGTATCTTCTGAAAATACAATAGAAGTTTGAGTAAAAATTAATAAAAAAACTAGTAATAATAAAAATCCTTTTTTCATTTTTTCATCCCCTTAAATTACATTATTATTCTTCTCTCTTTCTATCCTTCCGTCTCTTATCTCTAAAATCTTGTGGGCATAGTTAGTTATTTCCATGTCATGGGTAACCACTATAAGAGTTTGCTCATATTCTTTTGCAATAGAGGTGATTAAATCTAATATTTCTATAGTAGTTTTTGTGTCTAAATTTCCAGTCGGTTCATCAGCAAAAATAATAGATGGATTCCCAATAAATGCCCTTGCTATACTAACCCTTTGCTGTTGTCCACCACTCATTTCAGAAGGTTTATGGTTTTGCCTATTTTCGAGACCAACAGCTTTTAACATTTTCCTTGCTTCCTTTTCTCTAGCCTTCTTTGGAACCCCTTTGAAAATTAAAGGTAAAGAAACATTTTCCAATGCAGTAAGAGTAGGGATGAGATTATATGATTGGAATACAAATCCTACATATCTTTGGCGAAATTCTACTAAGAGTCTTTCATTCATTTTTTCTAAATGAAAATTTTTAATAATTATTTCTCCTTTTGTAGGTTTTTCTAACCCAGCCATAAGATTTAAAAGTGTACTTTTACCGGAGCCAGAAGTTCCTAATAAAAAAATAAAATCCTTTTCTTCTACGGAAAGATTAATATTTTCAATTGCAATGATTTTTTCTTGACCCATTTTATATACTTTTCTTAGATTTTTTAGCTTTATTATTTCTTTCAAAACTAACTCACCTCCAATGTGGAATAAAAAATTAATAAGTATATTATACCATGTATTGGTAAAAAAGAGATAATATTTTTAAGTTTAATATTAAATCTTATTAATTATAATATAAGGTATTTAACTTACATGATGGTGAATTTTACCTTACAAATTAGTAAGAGTATATAAAGATATATAATTGGCAAGAATTTTGTGAGGTTTCTCCAAGGACTATGGTAGATTTACTATTTGAAGGCTTTAATTAACTTGATAATAATCTATCAATCTAATAGATAAGGATTTGTTTTTATGATATAATAAAATGTGGTAAAAAAGGTTAGAAATCTTATGGAGGTGCTGTAATGGAAAAAGTTATGATAAGAGTTAGAATGAGTGCAGGGGATGCTCATTATGGCGGAGGTTTAGTGGATGGAGCTAAGATACTTGAGATTTTTGGTGATGTAGCGACAGAACTACTTATTAGGCATGATGGAGATGAAGGACTTTTTGTTGCTTATGATAGTGTAGAATTTTTGCAACCAGTATATGCGGGAGATTACATAGAGGCAGTAGGTGAAATAACTAAGGTAGGTAATACTTCTAGAAAGATGAGTTTTGAAGCAAGAAAGGTAATCGTTCCCAGACCAGATGTTAATGATTCAGCTTGCGATGTACTAGATGAACCTATTATTGTTTGTAAAGCTAAAGGAACTTGTGTAGTTCCTAAAGATAGAAAAAGAAAATAACAGGGGGAGTGATGATATATGGAAAAACTTATCATTACAGCTGCTATATGTGGAGCTGAGGTAACAAAGGAACATAATCCTAATGTACCTTATACTGTAGAGGAAATTGGTAGAGAAGCAGAATCAGCATATAAGGCAGGAGCAAGCGTAATACATCTTCATGTAAGGGAAGATGATGGTACGCCTACTCAAGACAAAGAAAGATTTAGAGTTTGTATTGAAGAAATAAAGAAGAGATGTCCAGATGTAATTATCCAACCATCAACTGGTGGGGCAGTAGGTATGACTGATGAAGAAAGATTACAGCCAGTAGAATTATTACCTGAAATGGCAACCTTAGATTGTGGAACATTGAACTTTGGTGGGGATGAAATATTTGTAAATACAGAAAATACTATAAAAAACTTTGGTAAGGTTATGATTGAAAAAGGGGTAAAACCAGAAATAGAAGTATTTGATAAAGGAATGGTAGATCTAGCAATACGATATGCAAAACAAGGATATATTTTAGAACCAATGCATTTTGATTTTGTATTAGGAGTTCAAATGAATGCAACAGTAAGGGATTTAGCTTTTATGGTTGATAGTATTCCAGCAGGTTCTACTTGGACAGTTGCCGGAATAGGAAGACATGAAATCCCAATGGCAACAGCAGCTATAATTATGGGAGGACATGCAAGAGTAGGATTTGAAGACAATATTTATTTATCCAAAGGAGTGCTAGCAGAATCTAACGGACAATTAGTAGAAAAGGTAGTACGAATAGCTAAGGAACTTGGTAGAGAAATAGCTACACCAGCTGAAGCAAGAGAAATATTAAGTCTAAAATAAACTAGTGAGTCAGTAGGGACGGTCCGAGACCACTGAAAAAGGCCAGTTTAAATTTCTCATCTAGTCGTTAAGTTGCTATTTTCTTGTAAGATATTAAATATATCTTAGAAACAACAGAAAACGAAGACATTTTAGAGGATAGTATGCCTGCTATCCTCTTTAAATTAACTGCAATTGCAGTTAATTTAGCTTGTATAGACATGCTTCGCTTACCATACCCCCGGGCACGGTCTAATCCATGGTGATTCTTCATTTCTCCATT
>NFYZ01013057.1_pt1 | contig 10152 bp, 6 predicted proteins | sample 1092561 | NCBI WGS metagenome assembly NFYZ01 (sample SAMN03609887, study PRJNA323583) | gut metagenome | isolation source: feces | host: Rattus norvegicus | place: Malaysia | collected 2013 | reverse complement strand
AAGAAAAAATAAAAAAAAAAATACCACCACATTTGGGTGGTATTTTAATTTCAATTAGAGATTTTCTGACATATCTCTAAATTTAATCATCATATTCTTTAATAGATGACAATCAGAAGATGAAATAATATTTTTATAATTTAAATTTACTTTATCTTGATTGTAAGGTTCAACGAAAGACAATGATCTATCTTTTACATTATTACTTACAAATAATCTATCATCTCTTACTGAATATATTAATTTCATAGTATATGTCATATTAGGTAATCTAATAAATAGATATAAACCATTAAATACTTCATCTTTCATATTAAGATGATTTAAAACATCTTCGAGAGTTGCATCATCCGGGTTACTTCCTGATGCAAAACCTCCTATCTTATATTTGACTGAAAAGAATTCGGACTCTTTTAAATTTTCTAATATATTAAATGCATCATATAGAGTAATTAATTGGTCCAACTCGTATATTTTACTTTCATTACCAATAAGACGAGAGTAACGATCTCTAATATCCTTTAATGTTACTGCGTTCTTTCTAGAGAGACGTTTTTCATCATTTATTAGAAAGTTTCTGATAAATTTCATATCATAATAGTGATCGTCAATGATATTATTTAATGCGAGACCAATCATATCATTTGCCATTTCTTTGTTTAATTCTAATTCAGAGATTTTATCTTGAATATTAAAATTTAATTTACTTTGATCCATAGTTAATCAGTCCTTTCATCTATACATTAATAAAATATATATTTAAAAAACAGATTGGAGTTTTCACATGTCTTCTTCTAACAAACATCTTAAAGTTTCTGATACAATCAATATTAATGAAACAACAGCAGACCATCATTCAATTCAAGGTCATGTTACTATTACGGATAGTGAAACTGGGAAGGTACTGCTAGATAAAGATAATTTAGTATTACAACGTGCTCGTGTATGGTTATTTGAGCAATTATTTAAAGTAGCCCCTTCCGAAGAATATATTAATGATGGTGCCATCGTAAATAATAATAGACAAGCATTGGTATTATCTGTAGGTTCTGGTGGCAGTGACCTAAATGCTAGTGCATTTACAACATTTGTTCCTGTATTCTCAGATAAAGATTTAGGACAAAAAGTTCCATTTGTATTAAGTAATCCTGATAAAGATAATGATACTCGATTAAATGGTAATCCTTCTATCGTTAAAGAATTAACAGATGAACAAAAAGCTAAATACCGTTTTCCACAAAATCGTCCAGACGGGTCAGTGGAATGGTATGGTAAATTACCTAATGGCTCTAATCAAGAAAAACCATATGGTACATCTAAAGGATGGAATATCAATAAATTTACAGGCGAAGTATCTTATACAATCTCATATTCTATCAATAAAGATGAATGTCGTGGTTCTGTAATTAATGAATTAGGACTATATTTATCTGATTATTCAGGTGACAATGCCGAATTATTAACTCGTATCACATTCCAACCTGAACCATTGAGTAACTTATCTAAGTCATTAGATATTGATTATACATTATATATCTAAATTTATATTCTGGTATTATGTCAATAAAGACATAATACCAGTATTTTGACCCTCTAAAACTCATTATTATTAGGTTATCATATTTTATATGGTAAACAAAGAAAGGGGCATCATATTTTATGGAAGATAACTCATTCCATTTAATTAATAGTAATCTAGTTAAGGTTAAAAATATTAAACCTACTAATTACATTGATAGTGATGGTACTGCAAAGCGTTTAACTGAAAAAGCCGAACGTACTACTGATTTCATCCCAGTAAATAATGAATATACATATAATGGTACTTTAACATTAAAAGAATTATCAGATGATTTTGTTATCGCTATCTTATACTATGATTCTAAGAAAGCATTCATTCATAGCGATGTGTATGAAGTAACTAAGTTAAAGGATAATGCTATTATTACAGATTATACTGTGGATTTGAGTCCATTAATCCGATTCCAATCAAATAATCTTAATGAAGCATTTATTCGTTTAAGCTTTACATCATATAATCAATTTAAATCATTGAATCTGTATCTAGAATCAAATATTCCAGAAGCATTCAATGAATTACGGACAAAGATGGCTAAGCTTCACAATCAATTAGACACATTCAATTCTACAATGCAAAATGAATTGGCTGAAACTAGTCGAGAATTATCTCGTAAGATTGATGAACTTAAAGATCTAACTGCTGAAGAACGTGCTAAGTTAAAAACTGAAATTCTTAGTCAAATTGGGGAAATCAACAGTGGTGCAGATGCTATCAATCAACGTATTGATCAATTGTTTAATATTACAGGGATAAATACTTCTTCAATTACAGAAATCAATAAGAATATCGATAGTGCTAAAGCTCAAATTAGTGAGTTGAATAAAGCAATCAATGACAATACAGCTACAGATGCTGAACGTTTAGAAGCTATTCAACAAAACTCTGAAGCTATTAGTAATTTATTAAGTACAGTTAATGATATCAATGATAAGATTAACAGTCTTACTATGCATAGTAATGAAGTCGATAAGAGTATTGCTGCATTATCAGCTAAAGATGTTGATTTAGAAGGAAAAATTAATACTAATGTAGAAAGTATTAATTCTTTAAATACGTCAGTATCCGAAAATAGTAATTCAATTAATAATCTTATTGATACAGTATCTCAAAATAAAGCAGACATTGAAAGCAAACTTAATGAAGCTAAACAAAATACAACTAATGAAGTTACTCGTTTAGATGGTCGTATTGATCAAGCAAATGAGTCAATTACTGCCACTGCTAATGCTTTACATGAAGGTTTGACTACAGTTGCAGATAATACTAAGAAGATTACAGATAATCTTGCCAACTTAAATACATTATCTACAACTAATGCCACAAACATTCAGGCTAATAAAGATAAATTAACTGAATTAGTTAACAAATTAAATGATACTAAATCTGATTTAGAAGACAGTATTAAAAATAATGATGATGCATTAGAAGAAAAGATTAATGGTATTATCAATACCACTTTACCTAATGCTATTAAGGAAGTAACTGATACAGTTACAGAATTAACTCAAACAGTAGAAAACTATCATGATGAATTAGTTGCTTCTGATGAAAAAATTGAAACTGACTTAACTAAATCCATTAAAGATCACAGTGATGCATTAGATGAAAAGATCACTGCTCTTACACAAACAGTAGATGACAATAAGAAGACCAATGAGTCTCAGCACAATCAAATTGTAGATAATTTAGTTAACTCAGTAACAACCATTAATCGTTCTATGACAGAGATGGTTGCTGAAGCTAAGACTTATGCTGATAATGGCAATACTGCATTAGAAGAAAAATTAACTAAATTAATTAATGATTCTTCTAAGAACGATAATGATGCATTAGAACAGGCTACTGCTGATTTAGAAAAGAAATTATCTGATTTACATAATTCTATTTCTAATGATGAAATCAGTCCTTTATCTACTAAATTAGAAGCTCTTACAGATTCATTTAATACATATCAAACAACTGTAGATGGAAAATTGTCTGAATTAAAGACAAATGATACTACATTATCTGATAAATTGGATGAAGATAAGAACGATCTTACTAAATTAATCAATGATAATGTATCTACATTAAATGGTAAGATTGCTAAAGAAGCTACTGATCGAAATGAAGCAGATGAAGCATTAACTGATTTATTGAATGATACAACTAAGAATGTAACTCAATTAACAGGAAATCTTAATGCTACAAATCAAGAATTATCAGAACTTACTACTAAAGTAAATACTAATAAAACTAATATTGCTGATCTTCAAACGAAACAACGTAACGATTCTGATGATATTGTAGAAATTGGTATGACTGTAGAAGATCATACTCAATCTATCACAAATCTTACTACAGAAGTTTCTGATTATAAGACATCAAATGACGCTGCAGTTAAGAAGTTAAATGATGACCTGGCTGGTACTAATGATGATGTAGAAGCATTGACATCTCGTGTATCTACTAGCGAAACTGAAATTGATGGTCTTGCTGAAAATATTACTGCTAATACTAAATCTATTACGGATAATAAAGCTGAAGTAGATGGTAAAATTGAAGATACCAATACTAAAGTAGCTGCGAATGAAAAATCTATTACAGATTTGAATGCTTCTTTATCTGATGCACAAAAATCAATTAATGATACTATCACTTCAAACAAATCTTCAGTAGAAGAAAGTATTGCTGGTATCAGTACCGAAATTGATGGGCTTAAAGCAGAAGATGTTAAGATTAATAAAGCTTTAACTGATGCTGAAGCTGATCTTAATGGTAAGATTTCTGCTAATAAAGAATCTGCAGATCAAAGTATTTCAGGTATTAATGATGAAATCACAGCTCTTAAAGCAGAAGATACATCGATTAAGAAATCTATTTCTGATAACAATGATACAGTAAATGCTAAGATTGATGCTAACAAACAAGCTTCAGATCAAAGTATTTCAGATATTAATACAGAGATTTCTAACCTTAAAGCAGAAGATGTTAATATCAATAAATTATTATCTGATGCCGAAAAAGCAATGACTGCTGCTGATGCTAAAGCTTTATCTGATTCTATGAAGTATACTGATACTGAAGTAGCTAAAGTTAAAGATTCATTATCAGAAAAAGAAGCTACATTAAAGGATAAAATTACTTCAGGGGACGCTGAAAACCTTTCTACTATTAATGCTGTTAAAGAAAGTCTTGCTGACACAGATGGTAAAGTTGCTGTCAATAAAGAAGCTATTGATACAATTAAAACTACTACAATTCAAGATATCAAGACTCAATTAAATGCAGTCGGTAGTACATTAACTGAAACTAATAAGAGTATTCAGGATAACTATGATCGTAGTACTGCTTATACTGATAGATTGAGTACATCTGTTAATACTCGTTTGGAACAATTCAATACAAGTCTTAACAATCAAATGGATACCCTCAGTCAATCAGTTAAGAATTCTGTGGATAGTGTATTGGCTGCATTGAATAGTTCTGATGGTAAAGATGTTATCACTGCGGGTCAACTAAAGATCTTAAATGATACTATTACTGAATTAACTAAGACTGTAGAATCTATTAAGACCGATATTACTGGTACAGATTTGTCATTAATCAGTCAATCAGTTCCAGGTTCTGAAAATGAAGAAACTGACGGTAATAGTACTAAGACTATTATCGCTGCATTACATATTCTTCAACAACGGGTCAAAACGCTTATTACAGAAGTTGATGGACAAGATGCTAAAATTGAAGCTAGTGCTTCTAAAGTAGACACATATAATGAACGTATTGAAAATGCTGTAGATCAATTAGGTAAAGTTAAAGATCAATTTGCTGAGTTAAGTACTAGTGTATCTACACAATTAGCTGCAGTTGATGGAAAGATTTCAGATAGTAAAGCTTCTATTCTTAATACAGTAGAATCCACATATGCTACTAAAGAATCTGTATCTACTTTATCTAATGGATTAAATGAAGCTAATGGTAATATCACAAAGAATACAAATGATATTTCTCAAGTCAATACTAAATTATCTGAATTTAAAGAAACTGTAACAAATGATATTAAGACTAAAGTTGATCCACTAACAGAGCAACTAGGTACTCTTAAAGATACAGTAGATAATTATAAGACATCTAATGATGCTGCTGTTAAGACTGTATCTGACAAGGCTGATAAGAATGCTACTGATATTGAAGGACTAGGTACTAAGATTAATTCAATCTACAGTACGGATGAAGAAAATCCTGGAGTATTAAACACTGTTAAATCAGACTTAGATTCATACAAGAATACTGTTGCTAATAATATCAAGACCGTATCTGATAAGGTAGATGGTTACCAAACACAAATTGATACAGTCAATAGCAATATTAATGGAATCTATAATGACAGTACTGATACACCGGGTGTATTAAATACCCTTAAAGATACAGTAGATAATTATAAGACATCTAATGATGCTGCTGTTAAGACTGTATCTGACAAGGCTGATAAAAATGCTACTGATATTGAAGGATTAGGTACTAAGATTAATTCAATCTACAGTACGGATGAAGAAAATCCTGGAGTATTAAATACTGTTAAATCAGACTTAGATTCATACAAAACATCTAATGATGCAAAATTGAAGAATATGTCTGATGAGATTAAAAATCTTACAGGTGTGGATACAAGCAATTTTGCTACTAAGACCGAACTATCTGATTTAACAACACATCTTAATAATACAGATAAACAAGTATCTGACACCAATACTAATGTAGAAAATAATACTACTGAAATTGGTAAGTTGAAAGATGATAGTACTGCTAAAGCACAAGCAATCAGTACTATTAACAATGAGATTAGTACCTTAACTGAAAAGCATAATACTGACCATCAAGAGTCATTAGATACAATCAATGCATTGAAAGATAATGTAAAGACTAATTATGCTAAGAAGACAGATATTCCTACAATTCCATCTGACTTAGTTAATACATCTAAATTGAATTCTAAATTATCTAGTGTATTAGGTCAGTACAAGACCACAGATGAAGAAGGTCAAGACGTATTAAATGATTATAGCTTATCTCATACAGTTACTGATGAAATCAAGTCTGTATCTAATACTATTAAATCAGTTAAGGAAGAATCCTCTCCATTATATCGTGCAATCTTTGGTTTGAATGACCGTGGTGTTGCAGCTACTACATATAATGGTACCGCAGATAAGAATCTTAAACAACAAATTGAATCAAATACATCTGCTATTCAAACAAATGCTTCTAATATCACTAAGAATTATAGTACTCTTGATAAGAAGATTGATGATGAGATTTCAGGATTGAATGGTGTAGTAGAAAATAATACAACAGATATCTTCAATCTAAAAACTAAATACAATATTCTTACGGCAACAGATGATATTGAAGGATCTGTTGCTCATGATATTAAAGCATCATTAGATCCAATTAATACATCAATTGAAGGTATTAATACCAGTGTTGGCAATAACAACGCAAATATTACTAAATTAAATGGTAACGAAGATGTAGAAGGATCTGTAGCTCATAGTATTAAAGCATATGATACTAATACTATCATTCCTCGAGAAGAAGCACTCAAGACTGCATTAGAAGGTCAAATTCAAAACGTATCTAATACTGCTAATGAAGCAATCAATCATGTAATTCCTACATTGGCTACAGAGGAATCATTATATGCGTTAATTGATCGAGTAAGAATACTCGAAATCGATAATACGGCTAATAAGAAAGCTCTATCTGACGCAAATGAATTAATCAATACATTGAAGACTGATTTAGCCACTGCTAATGGTAAGATTGTTGCTTTAGAAAGCGAAGTAAACTTACTTAAGGGTACTAAAGAAGAAGAAGGTTCTGTAGCCCATACAGTAAACTTAGCTGTTGCCGATAAAGCTACAAATGATTCTGTGTCTGCAGTAGACAGCAAAGTACAAGCTTTGTCAACTAAGACTGATTCAGATATTGCTGCATTGGGAGTAGACGATTTGAAGACCAAAGTTCAGACTAATGAAACATCCATTGGTAATTTAGAAACAAATCTTCAAACTGCTACATCTGTAGCTAATGAAGCTAAAGCTTCTGCTAAGACTGCAAATGATTGGATTAATCAAACAGATCAAGAAATGGCAGAAACCTTTAATTCATTAAAAGAAACAGCTAAAGCATTAGGAGTTTCAGATGATAAGATTGCTGAAATTGAAAATTCCTAATTTTTAAATTTATTTAAAATATCACAATGATGACTAAGTTCATCATTGTGATTTATTTTCATTTAATGAAATATTCATTTATAAAGTAATTAGAAATGAGGAATATTTAAAATGGTTTATCATATACTGACTAATAGATACAATTCATTACTTAGAATAGATTCAGAACATAATTCATCATATTATTTAACACCAAATACTCTTCTAGATCATAGAGATATTTCTGAATACAAGAGTAAATTACTATCATACGAGGAAAGTAAATTATTTTCAGGAATAGATGGTTATGCACAATTTAGAAAGTATTATATCATCAATTCGATAGATCATAAAATCGGAATTATAGACAATATTAATCTAGACAACTTTACACCTATGACTGAAAAATTAAAGCTCATATTATTTATATATACCGATAAAAAGACACTACGTCCTAGTATTACACATGTTGTAGTAAAGAATGATAAATCATTCAATGAATTTTATAAACAATTAATGGAGCATTCATATGCAATTAGAGATCGTGTATCATTAATCACATATCTAGATCATTTAGAATGTAATATGGATATATTTACATCATATATGAAATTAGATACTGTAAAACATGAATGTGAGTATATTAAATGTAATAAAGATATTGGATTAAGAAATATCATTCAAAGAGCATTAAACGTGAATACTAATTTCTATGACGCTAATGACGATAACAAAAAGAAGTAATCTTTAAATATATTTCAAATATATATTTTAATATTGTAATAGGAATAAGAATAGTCTATTGCGAAATATATTATAGAAAGGATATGGTTGAAATGTCAAACAAATTTATTACTTATATTAGAGAGAAAGTCGGTTATCGAGGAGAATATACCGATGGCTTATTCATGGATTATACAATCCTCTCATTAATCAATGCCGGATTATGTTTTGTATTATACAAAATGTCGATGGCTATGATCAATGCAGGTGAGTTTAGTATGTTCTCATGGATTACATTCGTATTATTCATGATTAGTTTAGTATCAATCATTCATGATGCATTTGTTCTATCAGAATTATATGCAGAAATGAGAATGAAAGAGAAAGATTAATCACTGGTAATAATAATTTGGATTTTCGAAGAGGAATATGATTTGAAAAATAAAGAAACGGTCATTAAAACCTATCTTGCATTATGCTTGATATGTATATTATCTATTGCAATATATTATTCAGACACTATTATTGAAGCATTCATGTTTGCAATCATTATAATGGCGTCTATATTGTTAGCATATCCTAATGATATTAAATCTTTAGGAGAAGAGTTAGTACTGATATCGGAATATTTTTATAATGCCATTATGTTGAGAATATATTTTGTATTTATATTCTTTGGATCAATAGTCGGTATTGTCATTGCTATTAAAGAAGATAGTATTGGCGCCATGTTGGCATATCTCTTCTTAATAATAATATCCGGTATCGTAAATACTTGCTTTATCATTATTTGGAATAGAAAACGTAAAAAATAATAAATTAGGGGTTTCAGCTTTGGAAAACAGACATAGAAAAGATGGTTATCTAACATTCATTTTTATGACGTTGATGGTACTGGCTTCATATTTATATATTGATTTCTTCTTTGGTTCAATTGTAGCTTCAGTAGAAATCTTTGCATACATCATTTTCGCCATTTATAATAATTATGACGAGATTGATCTATCAATCATTAGTATGTCAGTACTATTGTTACTAATATTAATGGTAATGATGATTACTGCAGGTATGCATGGTTATGCAATTTTGGTAACGATTATTATCGAAGGATGTCTTGTATACCTATTTAAGCATCATAAATAATTTATAATATAGTATATCCTATGATGGATATACTATATTTTTTTTTTCTGTTTTATGATAGATATTTATCAAAATCAATATCGGTTAATGAGACAGACATGTTATGAAACTTCTTCAAGGATAAAGTTACCAAAGCTCCTCCGATTAAGTTCATAACTAATCCTACCGATCTAATACCTAAACTATAATACAATTCTCCTGCACATTTATTACATACACCATTCTTCCCATTACAAAACATCGGTGATCTGAATTTACAATGAGTATTTATGTATCGATCTTTATTGCTATCATCCAATAAGATTAATTCTTTTCCTTTTACTAAATATCTATCTTTAAATAGAGAGTAATTATCCTTAGTCAAATAAATATTAATATAATTAGTGGACTTACAATCGCTTCCAGGTTCATCTAATGTAATAGATTGGAAAGCAGCGGATAACTGCTTAGCTACATCATTTATGTTCTATAATAGACGCTACTCTATTATACGTTCTCTTATGAACTGCT
>NFYZ01012260.1_pt1 | contig 10159 bp, 8 predicted proteins | sample 1092561 | NCBI WGS metagenome assembly NFYZ01 (sample SAMN03609887, study PRJNA323583) | gut metagenome | isolation source: feces | host: Rattus norvegicus | place: Malaysia | collected 2013 | reverse complement strand
TCAAAAAAACTCATTATAGTTAGTTCAACTAGTCCCATAGATCTTTACTCCTTAAATAATCTTTATATTTCCTGCCAATTGGTACGGGAAAATCTACTCCTCTAAGATAAATATTGTAGTCAGACTTATCAATCTTTTCAATATAATCTGTATTTACTATATATCCTCTATGACATTGAATAAAACTATTAGTGAGGTTGTCCATTAGCCCCTTTAAAGTATATCTGGGTAAATCAATCTGTTCATTTGTAGTTGTAATAATTGATTCTCCATATCTAGATTCAATATAAACAATTTCATCTTGAGCTATAATATAATGGTAATCTTTTTGTTTCAGTTTAAGTTCTGCTCTTTTCTTGTCCTTTTTAATTCCATAGTTAATTATAGTTTCTAAGGCATCCTTTACTTCCCTTTCTTTAAAAGGCTTTATTATATAATCATAGCAATGTACCTCCTTAAAGGCTACTAACTCCCTTGTAGGAATTGCAGTGATAAATATAATAGGGGTTAACTTGTAATCATCAATGCTCCTTATCTCTTTAGCTAATTCAAATCCTGAGTAATCTTCAAGTTGAATGTCTAATAAAAATGCGTCATAATCAATATCTCTTGCATAATTTAAGGCTTCTTGGGCATAACCAGTTATAGATATTTCTATATCATTGTTTATAGACCTAACCATTTTCGCTAGTCCATTAGCAACTAGCATTTCATCCTCAACAATTAATAAATTTGCCATCTAAGTCACCTCTTTACTATTATTTTTTTATGCATTACTTATTTATATTATATTGGAAAAATATTGCACATTCAAATGTTTTATGCTTTTTTTCGTTAAAATAGTTAATATAAAAAAAGCCCTGGAAAATTCCAAGGGCTTTTTGTATTATTTAATATCAATACTATTCTATTTTTCAGAGCTTTGGACCTCATAGCTAGATACTACTTTAGCATAAAATCCTGTTCCCAGGATTATCCAGCACACTAATGCTATTAAGGACTCTTTTCCCAATGCGGCTGGAGAGCTCGGGATTAAAAGTAGTAATATAAATGAAGTGCTTATAGCCACTCCTAAGGCTGATATAATTTTTCTAAATATATTTCCACTTTTTTTGATAGATATTAAGCAAACATACATATAAGCAATGGCAGCACCTAAAGAAGACATATCTACAATCCATAAAATAACCTCTCGCCCGAACCAAGGAGCTATTAAGCTAATAATTGTTGCAAATATAATTGTGTTTTTAAAGACTCCGTTTTTATTTGTTAATCCAAACTCTTTAGGAAGCATATTATAATTGGCTATTGAGCCCATTAACTTACTAGTACATATCATAAATCCATTAATTCCACTTGTAACAGCAGCACTTAAAGCTATTACTAATAATAAAAATCCAGTCCTACCTAAATTAGTCAATATTCCTGTACCTAAAGCCCAGTCTAAGACTACAGCCTCCTCTGGAGAATACATTAAAGCAGTAGTAATATTTAATATATTGTACATTGTACTAGCTAATATTAAAGATATTACAGCTATAAATGAGGCTTTTTTAGCACTAAAATTAAACTCTTTACTTATTTGAGGTATAGAATCAAAACCTACAAAAAGAAAAGGCACTATTGCCAGAACTTTTGACACCTCTCCTAAATTAAACTCATAGTTTAAAATATAATTATTTTGTATAATACTTCTATCTGCCTTTAAAAACATAGTAGTAAAAATTGAAAATACTAAAATAACTAAAGTAAGTATAATCATATTTTGAACTTTACTAGATTCCTTCAATCCTTTTATATTTAAATATGCAAATAATAGTACAACTAAATTAGACATTAAAATTTCACCTAAGTACACTTCATATCCTGCAATAGTATATAAGTATCCAAATTCTAAAACATTTCTAAATATTTTATTTATTACTAATGGAAAGGCAGTACTATTTAAAGGAATCATAGTTAAATAGGCTAATAATAAAAACCAACCTACTATAAATCCATGAACTCTACCATAATTATTATAAGTATAAGAAAATTCTCCACCTTCATCTTCATGATTTTCCATCATAACCCTATAACTATTTTCGATAATTATTATACAAAAAGCTCCAAGAAAAAGACCTATGGCTGTATTTATAACTCCAGCTTCCTTTAAAAATTTAGTTCCAGGCAACATAAAGGAACCCCATCCAATAATGGAACCTAAAACTATAGAAAATACATCTATTTTACCTAAATCAGAATTCATTTCCTTCATACCTCTCACCTCTATTCCCTCTATAAACAAGTTATGCAAAAGCATATTTATGCCTTTGCATAACTTGTTAAAACTAGGGGTAACTTTATTCAAAATTATATTTTGTTACAATTGGTTCTCTATCTAAGACTTGATCGTTGTAATATTCATAAAATGATAGTCCCATAAAACTACCAGAAACATTATAAATATTATCATATCCCATATTTACCAAAGTCATTACTGCATTATAACTTCTTTGACCACTTCTACAATGTAAATAAACTGGTCTATCTTTAGGTACTTCATCTATTCTATCTCTGAATTCTTTTAATGGTATATTTTTAGCACCTTTTATATGTCCTTCTTCAAATTCATCTTCATTTCTAACATCTATTATATAAGCTCCCCTTTCTACTAAGCCTCTAATTTCATCAACATGTACTTGTTTAAATTTACTATGCAATATATTTAATCCTACTAGAGCAGCTAAATTCACTACATCCCTTGCCGTTCCAAAAGGTGGTGCATAGCATAATTCTAAATCCTTTAAATCTTCTAAGGTTCCATTAAACTTAATTAAAGTAGCAATAACATCTATTCTTTTATCTACATTTCCTTTACCTATAGCTTGGGCTCCTAATATTCTTCCTGTAGGTACTTCAAATAATAGTTTAAAATAAATAGGTTCACTATCAGGCATTATTCCAACTTTGTCTTGAGGAATAATTAATACAGAATCATAATTAATCTTCATACCTGTAGCTTTTATTAAACCTTCATTTAATCCTGTAGACGCACCGTTATAGTCAAATACTCTAATAACAGAGGAACCTATAACACCTGTATTATTTACAGGTTTTCCATAAATATGGTCTGCCGCATCTCTTGCTTGCCTTTGAGCAGGACCTGCTAAGGATAATTTACTATAAGAATGAAGTAATCTATTATAAACCTCTATAGCATCTCCTACTGCGTATATGTTTTTATCACTAGTTCTAAAGTTTTGATTTACTTTAATAGCTCCAGTTTCCCCTATTTCAAGACCAGCTTTCTTAGCCAAAGTTGTTTCAGGAGATACACCTATAGCCATTACAATAGCATCAGTTTTAATTTTCTTCCCTGAGCCTAATACTACAGTGTCTTTTTCAAACTTTTCTACCTTGTCATTTAATATTAATTCAATGCCTTTATCATAAATTTCTTTGTGCAATATTTGAGCCATATCGTAGTCAAAAGGTCTCATAACTTGGTCCATGGCTTCTATTAATGTAACATTATATCCAGCTAATTTTAAGTTTTCTGCTGCCTCAATACCTATAAATCCTCCACCTATTACAGATACATCTTTACAATTATCCTCTTTTAAAAACACGTTTAACTTAGCTATATCTACTACATTTCTTATAGTAAATACGTTTACATCTTCCATGCCTTCAAAAGGTGGTACTATTGGATTAGCTCCTGGTGATAAAATTAACTTATCATATTTTTCTGTATACTCTTCTCCAGTTATAACATGTTTTACTTTTACTTCTTTATTTTCTCTATCTATATCAACTACTTCATGATAAACTCTAGCGTCTATTCTATATTCATTGTAAAATTGATCTGGTTTCATAAGTACTAACTCTTCATGATCCTCAATTAATCCACTTAAATGGAACGGAAGAGCACAATTTGAAAAAGAAACATGAGGCCCCTTTTCAAACATAATAATTTCAGCATCTTCATCTAACCTTCTAACTCTTGCTGCTGATGAAGCCCCACCAGCTACTCCACCAACAATTAAAATTCTTTTACCCATTTTTTATTTTCCCCCTTTGTTTTTAAAGTAATTTTGTTACATAATGGGAATGTATGATATACTAATAGATAATTAATAATATGTACTTAGTTAGATATTTAATTATCTATCTACTATATTAATATAAAACTATATTCCTGCATAATAAACAGTTATTATATATGATAACCTTTTCTTATATACCAAAAACGGGAAGTGAAAACATGGATTTAAATTATTTAAAATCATTTTACATGACAGTAAAATGTAATAGTATTTCAAAGGCAGCAAAAAAGCTTCATCTTACCCAGCCGGGGTTAAGTATGCAGATTCAAAATCTTGAAAATGAAGTTGGAGCTACTTTACTAGAAAGAAGTAACAAGGGTGTCGAGCTGACAGAAGAAGGACGGATAGTTTTTGAACATGCAAATACTATGCTTTCTTTAGAAAAAAACATAACAAAAAATCTAGAGAATTTACAAAATGAAAAGAAAAAATTATCAATATGTGCCTGTAAAAGTCTAGGTGAATATGTTCTACCTTGTAGCATTTATACTTTTAGAGAGATTTATGTAGATGTTAATGTATCTTTAGAGGTCTATAATACTGATACTGTTATTAAAAAACTTTTAAGCCATGATACAAATATAGCCATAATTACAGGTGAACATGATTTTGAAAATATTGAAATAGTACCAATTTTAGAAGATGAATTTTTACTTATTGCCGGTCCCGATGTGGAAGAAGAAAGTATTACCCTAGATGAAATTACAGATATTCCGCTTATTTTAAGAGAAGAAGGCTCTCATAATAAGATTCTTTTATCGAAAATGTTATTAGAACACTCTGTTAATATTGACGACCTGAGCATAGTATTATCTGCTAATTCACCAGAATCTATAAAATCTTCAGTTTCATCTGGAAGAGGATATGCCTTTCTACCTAAAATAGTAGTTAAACAAGAGCTTAGGAAAGGTACATTGAAGGAAATTAGAATTCAAGATTTTGAGGCTAAATTTAGTTATTATCTAGCTTATAGAAAAAATTATAAATTCACAAAATATGAGGAATACTTTAAAAAATTTATCACTTCAAATAAGAGATGCTTTTGCTATTAAAAAATCTTCACTAAAAAATAGTGGCCATTTCGGCCACTATTTTTATGCTTTTGCTTTCTCTTTTTCCATATAGCTCTTATATATTTTTGACCCTATTACCCCACCTATAGTCATAGCAACTAAAAAGAACCAACCTGATAGTGAAAAGTTTGCCATACCAGAGTACAATGCTCCAACATTACAGCCACTGGCTATTCGTGCTCCATAGCCCATTAATAACCCTCCTAAAACATAAAGTCCTAAATCTTTACTTTTAATTTTAAAGTTGAATTTAAACTGTCCAGCTAACAACAATGCAATAGTAGAACCTATTATAATCCCCAAATTTCTTATTGTACCTGAATGATTTAAAAGCCCTTCACTTACAGTTTCAGAAGCTTCAGCCAAAGGAGCATTAAATGCAAAATTTACTCCAAACTTTTCAAACAACCATACTCCCCACAGAGAATACGAACTAGTAACACCCCAACTTTTACCTGTAGTATTAATTACAAACACAAACATTATTGTAAGAAGTATTGCACCAGTATAAAATGACCACCTTTTTACAAAGAAGTTATGATAAGTTTCTTTACTAAAAAATTTAAATTCCCTAGATTCAGGAAGTGGATTCTGCCACTTTTCATATTCTTCCCTATTATAAGTTCCTTCCTTCTTTCTCTTGTCTTCATATTTCTTTGTAAATATATAAATTAACAATAGTAATAATAATGAAATAAGGACTGAGCCAAAATATCCAAAAATATCAGGAAAGTAAACTGTTGTTCCTATCTTTGTGAATACGCTCTCATCCCACCAAGGCCCATGAGCTACTCCTAACATACTTCCTACCAAGAAGAAAAATAAAACTATTAGGGAACCACCATCACCTTCACCAATATCTGTTAATGTTCCTGAAGCGCACCCACCTCCAAATATCATTCCTATACCAAATATTATTCCTCCAATTATAGTGGATAAACTTGCTTTTCTAACAGATGCAGAACCTGGTATTATAGCATCGCCTTCCTCAGCAAGTGATGCTATAACCCCACCATTTTCTACTGCACCATAGTGTATACCAGCCGTAGCTATTATAGATAGTGCAAACATTAACAACAATGCTTTTGTTAATGTTCCATCGCCGGTAAAATAAATCTTCCTAACTCCTCCAGCAAATCCATATCTAGATCTAGTTAATATGTAGCCAAATGCCAAGCCAGTAATTAAAAATAATGCTAAACTACTATCCTCTGCATACTGCACTTTTGCAAAAATAATCATAAGAATTATAACTCCAATACCTATAAAACCCTGTTTCTTATTCATTAAAATCCTCCTCTCAAATTTTAAAGATTGTTGAATAATGATTGTTAAAATAATGACTTAATTCCATCTTACTTATAGACTATTACACTTTCCCCTTCATGCATAGTAAAGAATAGTTATACATAATAAAATTATTTTATATCAATCTTTTTTTCTTTACAAATTAATAAGTTGGAGATAAAAATATAATTATAGAAGTACTTATTCCCGATTTTCAAGGGGAGAAGAAAGCTTTAACTAGAATTGTAAAAGCTAAACTAAAAGTAATAAATTACAATATAGAAATAATTCCAAGATTATACTCCACAATAATATCTATGGTAATATATTAACCTTTCTTGGAAGTATTAAAAAATGTAAAGGAAATTAATGTACGAGGAACAAAGTTTATAAAATAATGATATAATTTAAAAAACACTGATTTTCAATGTCATTTGAATAAAGCTTTATTTTCATAGATGTAAATACATTTAGAAAGGGGGAAATAGAATTTATCGCATTGCACCCACAACAAAACTATAGCATTTTGCGATTAAGTTCTGTAATCTTATGAATATTTTAATAGTTGACGACGAAAAACTTATTGTAAAAGGTTTAAAACATAGTTTGGAACAACAGGGCTATACAGTTTTTGCCGCCTATAATGGTACTGAGGCCTTAAACCTTGTTGAACATAATACTATTGATTTCATTATCCTAGACCTTATGCTACCAGATATTGATGGAATGATGGTCTGTAAAGGAATTAGAAAAAAATACAATATGCCTATACTTATGCTTACAGCAAAAGATGGGGATTATGATAAAATTTTAGGTTTTGAATTTGGTGCTGACGATTATATGACAAAACCTTTTAATACCCTAGAACTTATAGCAAGAATTAAGGCTATAACCAGAAGAGTAAAAGAAAAACCAGAAAACAATATAATATCCCTCCATAATTTAACTATTCATTGGAATGAAAGGAAAGCATATGTAGAAGATAAAGAAGTAGAACTTACTGCAAAAGAGTTTGATATGCTTCATCTTCTAGCTAGTAATCCTGGACGAGTATTTACTCGGGAAGATATTTATACATATATTTGGGGAGAAGAAGCCTATGATGTGAGAACTATAGATGTCCATATTAGAAATCTTAGGGAAAAAATTGAAGATAAATCAAAAGACCCAAAATATATAAAAACCAAATGGGGAGTTGGTTACTATTTCAATAAGGGCTAAGATGCTTATTATATATAGTTTAATAGCTATTTTGTCTTTTTCATTAATTGGTACAGTATTATTAAATAGTTACAAAACTAAGCGTATAAAAAACCAAGAAATAAGGTTATTCCAAACTGCTAATATTGTAGCTGAAACCTATAAAAGCAATACTCAAGATATTATCTTCGCTAGAACTATGGTAAAAACCTATGCAAAACAAGCTGATGCTAGAATACTAGTCACAGATACTAATGGAAAAGTTTTAATAGATAGCTACAACACCTATATAGGCGAAACACTTGATAATGCCGAAATAAAATCTAGTATTAGGGGGGAATCTGCATCAAATTTATATAATATTGATAATGAAGATATCCTCCAGCTTTCCGTTCCCATAACAACAAATGATGGCCTTGAAACTAAAGTCACTGGGATTGTATTAATTTCTGCATCAATGAATATGGTTAAGGAAGATATGGAAGAACTTAAAAGTGATATATTGAAAGTATCCTCTATTTCCTTAATAGTATCCATTATTTTAATACTTATAGCTGCTAATAGTATTACTAGCCCTTTAAGAGATTTAACCTATGGGGTAAATAAAATCTCATCTGGTGCTCTAGGTTATCAAATTAAAAAGAATCCAGGTGGTGAATTTGGTCAATTGGTCAACATCTTTAATGAAATGAGCTATAAACTTAGTAATATAGAAAAAAACAGAAGAGTTTTTATAAATAATATTTCCCATGAATTAAGGACCCCCCTTACATCCATAAAGGCTCTTACAGAATCTCTTTCTATTGGTAATACTGATTTAGAGACTTACAAAGAATATATAATAGATATACATGGTGAAACAGAACGAATGGAAAAAATGGTTAACTATTTAATGAATTCAATAAAACTTGAAGATATGACTTTAGAAATAGAAGAAGAGAGTATTAAAGGGTTATTAGAAAACTCAATTAAGTTAATTACCCCTTATGCAGAAAAAAATGGTGTTAAAATAGACTTCAAAGCAGTTGATAATGTCTGTGCTAAATGTGATTATAATAAAATAAAAGAAGTTATTTTAAATCTCCTTGATAATTCTATAAAATATAAAGATCCTAAAAAGAAAGAAAATTACATTACAATAATTCTTCAACAAGGTGAAGATGAATCCTCCATTACTATAGAAGATAATGGGTTAGGCATAGAAGAAAAAGATTTACCTTATATTTTTCAAAGGAGATTTAGGGCCTTAGACCAGTATAATGAAGAAGACAGGCTGACTGGCCATGGTATAGGCCTTACTATTGTTAAAAATATTATAGATGAACATAAATGGACAATATCTGTAGAAAGTTCATTAGGAATAGGCAGTACCTTTACAATAACTATTCCTAATTAATTTATAAATCTTTTATTTTTTCTTAATACTTTCTTAATATTTGTTCATTTTGTCTTAAAATCTATTTTATATAATAATATTAAGTAGAGAAAGGAGAATATTGAACATGAAAAAGTTTTTAGTTGTATTTATATCAATTATATTAATGTTTTCACTTGGAGCTTGTAGTGGCTCACAGGACAATTCAGAGGAAAAGGAAGAAATTTTAAATGATGCTGAATCATCTGAGCCTAAAATGGATGAAAGTGAAAGTGCTTCAGAAGCCTCTGAAGAAGAAACAGAAGGTGAAAGCACCCCAGAAATACTTGATGAAGATACAGAAAATAATGTTGTAGAACCTGCTCCAGAAACTAAGAAAAAAGAAGTTACACTCTACTTTGTAAACAAAGATTATATAGACACTGGTGACGAAAGTTTAGAGAAACTTATTGGAGAAAAGCGAGTTATTAAATTTGATGGTACACCTCTTGAAGAGGCAGTAGTCAAAGAGTTAATTGAAGGCGCTGAAAATCCTAAATTATCAACAGTTATTCCTTCAAACGCTCAACTTATAAACGTGGAAGTTGCAGATAAGACCGCATTTGTAAATTTTGCTCAAGAAGGATTATTTGGTGGTTCCATGCAAGAGATTTTCACCTTAAATCAAATAATTAAAAGCCTATTGGAATTAGATTCTGTAGACAAGGTACAATTTTTAATAGATGGAAAAAAAGCAGAGTCTCTTATGGGCCATTATGATATTTCTCAACCTTTTAAAGAGCCAGCTCATTAAAAATTTTAAAGGAGGCGAAACTTTTGTCTAAAAAAAGGCGTATAATAATAACTATAATATCTATCATTATTATTATAACAATAGCCTACACAATAATGACAAGAAAGAATCAATATGCAACTGAAAGGAACCATTCTAGTATAGAAAAGGCGACAGAAAGTTCTGATGGAAACTCCTTTAGTAAAAAGGATGCACCTGTTGAGGAAGAGATAGAAAAAGAAAGTTTATTAGCTGAAGATACTGTAGAGAGAGAAGATAAAGCAGTTGACGAGAACAGTGAATACTTTGAAGAAAATTCAGAAAAAATAATTACAAAAACTTCTCTTTCTATAGAAACCAAAAC
>NFYZ01002424.1_pt1 | contig 10199 bp, 8 predicted proteins | sample 1092561 | NCBI WGS metagenome assembly NFYZ01 (sample SAMN03609887, study PRJNA323583) | gut metagenome | isolation source: feces | host: Rattus norvegicus | place: Malaysia | collected 2013 | reverse complement strand
GGGCGTTCCAATTTCACTATATTCTCTTCATCTAGTTCCTGTGTAATACTTTCTTCAACTTCATATGCAGTTATAGACTGAAGCCAATTTAATGCATACAATAAAAATGAAAACCAATGTGTACTTGCATCTAATAAATAAACTCTATCATTATATCTAAGTACCTTATATCTCCAATTCCCTTTAATATGATTTATTGTAATATCCTCTTCCTTTTCTATTTTATTCATATTAACCTGCCTCCATAGTAAATATTGTTTATTTTATAACTGCGGTTTCGGATGGATACCATCTTCGAAATATTCAATATCAGACCATGAACCTAACTTACTTTCTACAATTGAATAGTAAGTGGATTCTCCAATTCTTTTACCAGCATATGAACATAACGCCACTGTAGTTGCGGCAGCTCCTATGGTAAGAAATAACGGTAAACCAGCAGGTACTATGACAGCACTTACAATAGTAAGGCCAACGCTACCTCCAAATATTGCTCCAATAGTAGATAGACCATTCTTTAAAACTGCTTGACCAGCTGGATATCCTTCAACTATATTTTCATTGGTATTCCCTATAAATTCTGCTGTCTCAATAACATTTCCTATATGTTCAAAACCAGTTGCTATTATTTCCCCCTTTCCCTTAAAAAATTTTGATACTTTTTCCATTTTACTACTCCCCGTTAAGCATTCTCCTGGAGCTATTTTAGAAAACTTCTCCGTTAATTTACCCACTTCTTCATAAGTTTCTGGTGTTTTTACTACTTCTTTAGCTGCATCTTTTGAAACTTCTTTTATTTCTTGACCAGTTTTAAATTCTTTTGCCTCAACGTCTTCCTTAACATCAGGATAAAGCCCCCTCGCTATCATATCTATCTTTGTAAAATTAGTTTCTAACTCACCTATATCTTTTGGCCTTAAAAAACCTAATAACGTATCTATGCTTTCCTCAGTATAATTAAGATCAGACATTTCACATTCCGCAATTTGGTGTTTTAATTCTTCTATACGATAACCCATATCCTCATGAAATTCCAATATATTATGAACACTAGGTATATCTACTTTGACTATATATTCTATACTTGAAATATTAGCATTAATACGTTTATCTATAAGATCTAATGTTTCCTTGCTTTCATTTATTTTTTTTAATAGATTATTGAAATCATCATAACTAAATACAGGATATTTATGATAAAGAACTTCGAACTTCTCAACCTTTGAATATTTATCTTTATATTCTTTTACTTTTTCCTTATATTCTTCAAAAACAGTATACATATGGTTAATAGCTACTAAGGAAAATTTATTACTATCCTCTTTTATTGCGTCTGCTGTCTCTCCCCTGATTCCATCAAAATTAGTTAATTTCATATACTTTTTTTCTAACTCTTCAAGCTTCGAGATCCACATGTCTATTTGCTTAATAAATCTGCTTATATTGTCATCTATTTCTTGATATTTTATTAAATAACCACCTCTTGCTCCCATGTTTCATCCCTCCATATTTTTATCCTAATAATTCACTATCCACATTCTGTATTTCATTTATAGCTGTTTTAGAACTTACAATATCTTCATGATTAACTGTCTTGAATGCTGACATAGCATATATCAGTTTTCTATATAGACTAATATATTCTTTTAAAGCTGGCATACTTCCGGTTATTTCACTAGGCCATTCATCAATAGATATATTACCTATACAGCCTTCTATTTCACTAGTGATAGAATCAAATAATTCTGTCTCTATTAAAATTTCCTTACTCATTACAATCCCTCCAGTATCATATTCTAAAATGTATTATTATAATCAATAAGTTCCAGAGCCACATGGGTTTTTTAAAGCCCTTTCTTCCCTTAACTTTACACGTAATTTGGACTGCTGAGAAGTTAGACTTTTAATTTCATTTTCCTTTTTCTTTACTTCCCCTTCTAGCTCCTCTATTTTTGTCTTAATCTTACGGATTGCATTGTTAACTTCTCTCCGATAATCATCAACCTGCCTCTTTACTCGTTTTACTTCGTCTGAATATTCATAATAGGCTGTGCTATGCCAATCCTTTACATGGCATAGATTACCTATGAAATTATCTGCATATTCCCCTAATTCTTTATTCTCATCCACTATTACCTCTAAAGCTTCTCTTAACTTTCTTATCTTCCTCTCATTCATTCTAATTCCCGTTTCACAGCTTTCTATTCTTAAATTTATATTGCCTAATTCCGATTGATAATCTGGATATCCATAAACCATTCCCAACCCCTCCTCATTACTCAACTTTTGGCAATTTAATTCTTACATATGTTCCACTACTAAATAACAAGCCATCACCATAGGCTGGTAATTCTTTCATTGATCTCAATGGGAATATATGACTTGTTCCTTGATCTCCCATAACTAATCCGTTATTTGCATTTTTAGCAAATTTAGTTATTTCATCAAAGCCTTTCATTTTACTAGAATTAGCCGTTAATATTATCGATATTCCAAGGCCTGATCCCAATTCTAATAGTCTGCCTAAATTAGATGCAATGGATTTTGTAGACTCTACAAATTCATCCCAATCATCAGCTATTATATATAAAGGTTCTAATTTTCTAGTTATTTCTTTCGGACTAGCACCTCTATTCTTCTCTAATTCCTTCTTAACATACTTTTGTCTATACTCTACTTCTTGTTCTAAATCTATAATAAAATCCTCTACTTTTTCCCCATTATCAATATATTCTACATTTTCTTTTGTTCTACTTGAGTATAATTCCATTTTTGTAGAATCAAAGAGATAAACTTTTCTTTCTTTTGGTATCTGCTTTAAGATAATTTTCAACATATCTGTTTTACCGATACCGCTTTCTCCAATTATTACAAATGGACTCGCATCTTTGTTGATACCACATAGCTCTACTTTTTCTTTATCTAAACCTAGGTATATCTCTTTATCTTCTCCTTCATAATCCATCATAGTATTATAGTCTAATATATCTGGCAATACTGGTATTCTTGGAGCCTTAACACCATGGGTCTTTTCATTTATATTATCTATTAAATTTGAAATATTTTCATTATACTCTATTTCATCTTTAAACTCATCTATAACATACATTTGCATCATATTAACTGAATCCTCATAATTTACTAATACTCGACCTCTTATCTCTGATTGTTGATATTGACTTCTACCTACTATCATATTTATTTCTGTTGCATCAAAGTTATAGCCTGCAATTTTATTTTTAAAATTATTTAGTGTTGCGTACTTCATAGCTCCTGATCTAGTTGCTGTCGCCAATAGATAAATGCCAAGGCCTTGACCGTCTCGAGAAATTTTTGTAAAGAAATCCTCTACTTCATAACCTAGTTCCCTTACTACATCATAATTGTCTATAACTATTACAATAGACCTAAGTTTATCTTCACTTACTCTATTATAAATAGATATATTCTGTACCATTTTCTCTGCTAACTTTTTCTTTCTTATACTTAATTCTTCTTCTATTATTCTTATAAATTTACTCATTCTTTCTTCATCATCAAAAGTTATATAATCTGATACATGGTTTAGTCTATTAAGAGATACAAGAGCATTACTTCCAAAATCTAATATATAGAAGTTAAGGTTTTCTACTTTATTTTTCTGTGCAAGGGATAATATTGAAGTCGATAAAAAGCTTGTCTTCCCATAACCAGATGATGCTATATATAAAATATTTCCTTCTCCTGTTAAATCAATACAATAGTCTTTTTGTTCTTGCTTTTCCGGAATATCAATTCTTCCTAGACTTAAATCTAAGTTTAATTCTTCTGGCAATTCATCTTTTAATTTCTCTGGTATACTAATTTGCTTCTTCAATGGTGCCAACCATGGCTTTTTAACTTCAACACAGTCTTCCTTTTTATATAATTCATCTAAAAAATCAACTACTACATCTAATTCCGTTTGTTGTACATGTTCAGACTCTCTCTTATCACTAAGGTCTTCATTTATTAATTCGCCTTGTCCTAAATCATTTATAAGGTAGATCCTATCGTCAATCTTTTCCTCTTCTTCAATAGAAACATAATCAGCACCACTCCAAGCTGATTGGAATAGCTCATATATTTCGTTATTTCCTACTTGTAAATATGCTCTACCTGGTTCAGTTATATTTGCAGCATCTGGAGTTTTAAGAACCTCTTTACTATCAGCCTCATTTTGTACTTTTAATGCCAACTTAAACTTTGAGTTGGACCAAATTTGTTCATCAACTACACCACTAGGCTTTTGAGTTGCAAGGATTAAGTGTACCCCTAAACTACGGCCGATTCGGGCAGTAGATACAAGTTCAGACATAAATTCTGGTTGTTCCTTCTTTAACTCTGCAAACTCATCACTTATTATGAAAAGATGAGGCATAGGTTCATCAGCTTCTCCTGTTCTAAATATTTTACTATAATCATCAATATGGTTTACATCGAAAGCATTAAAAATTAATTGTCTTCTAGCCAATTCACTTTTTATAGAGGCTAATGCTCTCATACTTTCACTTCCATCAAGATTGGTAATAACCCCTAATAAATGAGGCAAGTCTCTAAATAAACTTGCCATACCCCCACCTTTATAGTCAATAAGTAAAAATCCTACTTCATGAGGGTGATAATTTACTGCAAGAGACAATATATATGATTGTAATATTTCTGATTTTCCTGATCCAGTGGTACCGGCAACTAATCCATGGGGACCGTGGGCTTTTTCATGAAGATTTAAATATACATAATCTTCTGTCCCTCTAACTCCTAAGGGTACTGCTAAAGTTTTATAAGCTACATTAGTATTCCATCTAGCTTCCACATTTAATTCATTAGGATGTTCAATGCTATACATTTCAAAGAAGGTTATACTTTCTGGTATTTGCGACACCATTCCCTTTACATGATCCAGCACACTTAAATTTCTAGCCATCCATTCTAAATCTATATCATCAACATGTTGTAATTGAATATCTAAATTTACTAACTCTTTCTCATTTAAAACAAGAGTTCCCTCTTCTGAATTTTCTAATATCGCTACAGTTTCTATATTCTCTGGTAAATTGGATTTTAAATGGCTTGTATATATAATAGAAAATCCTAAGGAATATCCTTCCTTATCTAAATATTCCATTATAGAGTGATCCATTATAAGTTTTGGTTCATCTATTATAAATACAAAATGAGGAGTATATGCTGCTTCTTTTTTTGACTCTTCAATTTTAAGTTTTCTATCCTTTAAAATCTGATGTAGACTTCCCATTACTTGGTCTCTTTTTCTTTCATTATTAATTGAGCCAAGTACATTTATTTGATGTATTTTTAAATGAGGATACCAATTAATCCACTCAAATTCATCTTTATACTTTTCATCATATATGGTTATTATTTCAACATCATGGTAACTATGAAAAAAGGCTATTTGAGATATGATAATTTTTAACTGTTCATGTATATTAGACTTTTCACCTACAATGCCTAAATGTGCTTTTTTTAAGTCAACAACAACAGGCTTACCATCTATTGTTGAAAATTCTTTTTCAATTTTTTTTGCTTCTTCTTCATATTCATCATCTTCTATGGCAAGTTCATTATAGGCCACTTTTATTTTTAAATTTGTAGGTCCACTTCTATAACCTAAGGCTATATTTAAAAAGTCTGAATCGTTAGAACTTCTTTCATATATCCTATGGTTATAATTTTTAATCATTTCTTCTATTTCTTTAATATTGGGATAATTGTAACTATAGACATCTTTTTCATCATTATATGCTTTGTATATTTCTTTTCTTTTTTTTAATAAATAGGCATTGTAAACCTTTTTAATTTTTTCATTAGTTTCTTTATATTCTTTTTTATCACTTACATATCTTACTACTGAAAATATAGTAGTAACGATACTTCCAGCTACAAACATTAATACATATATTCCTCTTTTTAATAAAATACTTATTGCTATAGTTACAGCCATCATAACAATAGGAGGTATTATAATTTGTACAAGGTTTCTTTTATCCATAGCCCTTTCTTGAGGAGCATCTTTTATTTCAATAATTTTATCTCGTACTCTTTTTACAATTCTTGGAGACCTTTTATATTTAGGAAATTCCTCAAAAGGCTCATAGGATGGTGCTAATTCTAACAATTTTGTTTCTATTTTACTAGTATCACCTTTTACAATAATTTCATTTTCTAAAATTGTAAACATATAATTGTCAATAAAAATTGTATCTCCTGATGTTATCCTATATTTTTGGCCTTGAAATACTTCACCATTTATAAATACCTGGCTTTTATCAATATTTTCCTGTGAAATAATCAATTCATTATTAGCTATTATACAGTTACAATTAACATCTTTTATATTAATATCACTATTTTCTTTACCAATAGTTATATATTCTTTTCTAACCAGCCTTATAACTTCATTAGGATAATAAAAGACCTCTTCATCTGAAGACAGTTGATACCATTTGTATGGTAATATTTCCTCTTCTCCTTCTTTAGATTGCTTAGTTAAGCTTTCACCCGTCTTAGTAAAAACATGCCCTTTAAAGACCATATTTTTATCTACAGGCAATTCTATATACTTATTTGAATTTTTTAATATTATACTCTCCATTTATGAATCTTCCTCACTATCTTTAAGTTTTTCCAGTAATGGCTCTATATTTTGTTGAAGCTCTTTTATCTTAGTACTCTTTTCTACTCCATCCATGGTAGTATCTTTTTCTATTTTGTCTAGCTGTTTCATATAGGCATATAATAGTAATTCATCATCAGACAATTTCATTGCTATATTTACTGAATCATCTAATTCACTTCTCCCTAAATGTATCCAATAATCTAGGATTTCATCATTACTATCTAAAGAAACATTTTTAAAAATGTTTTCTCTTTGTTCATCAGTAAAACTTTCACTTCTTATATAGGAGTTTGCTAAAATGAATTTTTGCGTTTTTCCCATATCCTTTATTTTTACATCTGCTAATATGTCAATAACATCCACATATTCTTTTTTTATATATGCATCATTACTTTTAGCAATAGCCCTTTCTAAAGGAAGTATTTTAATATGCATATAAGCTACATAAATCCCAACAATTATTAATAATGCCATAGTTATAGTTGAAAATATTTTACGATTTTCATATTTCTTTTTATCAATTATTATCTTATTTTTTTGTCTATCTAATTTTATTTCTTCAAATTTATCATTTAGTGTATTTACAACTTCTTCAATAGAATTGGTTTCCAATACTTTCTTTAAGAATTTATCCTTTCCTAATAATTGAGCTCCACCTTTTAAGTAGTCTTCATAGGAGTATTTATCTTGCCAAGTATCGCCTATAAGAGCTTTATATTGATTTAAGAAGTTATTATCATCCTTATTTATTCTTATATCTCTCATTTTAATCTGTACTTGCTCATCTTTGCCATAATAGAGATTCTCTGGCTCTAAAGAAAATTCATATTCACCTATTAACTTTTCTAATTCTGAAACACTAATTAAAAACCTTAATTTAGTTAATGAATCTTCTTTTTTAAGATTGCTAGCTTCTAATAGATTAGAAAGATTATAATGAAATATTAAATCCTCTTCTTTGCTTTCAATTTTTAAATCTATGAAATGACTCTTAGGTAATTCTAACTTTCTATAATCATAATCACCCTTAGCATTTAAAGATGATTCTTTAATTGTTTCTGATATGATTTTCTTGTCTTCACTAGTCAACAAGCTTTCCCCCTTAATTTATAATTTCTAATATATCCCCTGTAAAAACTCTAGCTTTTTCAAAGCTAAGTTGCTTATTAATATATTTTCCTTGTCTAATTGATTTAACTTTATAATCATCCCTATGTAAATTTGTCAATACATTATTTTCATATAATATATCTACCATATTTTCTATTTTCAATTCGGAGTTTACTTGTATATTCTTTCTTATTTCACCATTATTCGTCGAAATGGTCAATGCTAATATCATCTAACCTTCTCCTTCTTAATCTATAATATAATAGAGTACCTATTATAAAGAAAAATATAAAAATACCACTAAAAATATAACCTTCTTTTGATCCAAGTTCATAATAATTGTCACTTATAGTAATTTGCTTTTCTTCTAAAAATAGAGATTCCTTAGTATCTACATAGATATTACTTTTCACATTTTGCTTTTCTGTAAATAAAATATCTTTTTTCTCTTTTTTCTCCATTTTTTTATTTTTAATTGTCTTATTAATATTTTCTCTAGTTTCATCAGTAAATAATTTTATATTATATTTATCTGTTAATGAAGAATAACCATCTTCTTTATTTTCTAAAACTGAAGGATCTATATTAACATCTTCTTCTCCCACTAAAATCCTCCTAACTAAAGTGAAATGTTAAAAAGCCACTAGGAGACCAAAGGTCCTAATGGCTTCTTAAGTTTATTTTACGCCAATTTTTTGAGAAATTTCTTGATCTACGCTTACCATAGCCTCTGATACATCTCTTAATTGTTGAGCAATATCATTAATTAATTCTTTTGTTTTTTGAAAGCTTGGTCGTAAATCGTTAAATTGTTGAGCAAATGCTTGGCTACTTTGTCCTTCCCATTCTTGTTCTAAAGCTGAAACTAAACCTCCCATTTTTTCAACACATGCTTCAAATTCTTCACCTTGTTGATTAAATTCTGTAGCTTTTTGATTCATTTCATCTGGACTTAATCTAATATTCCCCATTGACATATTATTCACATCCCCTTTATATATTTTTATTTTATGTTATGCTTCTTTTCTATTTAATAATATGAATATTATTAATAGAAAAATTAGACTAACACACACTAATATTAAAACCTTATAATTTGAAATTAAATTTAAACTACTTTCACTTTCTGTTACTTGGAAATTATCCTGTTCTTCTTTCTTACTTATGTCTATATCTATACCATTTTTGACAATATCATTACTATTTTCTATATTTACTGGATTTACAATGAAATCATAAACTTGAGTATATTCGAGAGATCCTACTCTTGTATAACCTAATTTCTTTGAGAATGAATCTAAAAGTTCTTGATTTTCCTTACTTGTATCATCCTTTATATTTTTAGCATCCTTTAACCCTGTACTGATTTTTTTCTCTGAGCTTTCCATTGCATCATGGATATCTTCAATTAGAAGACTAGTATTTTTATCACTATTTTCAAAAACCTTATCAACAAGAGATAAATATTTATCATTATTATCATGAATATTAGTAGATAAATCCATTGTATTGTCACTCATTGTATTTAATTTATCTCCTATTTCTGAAGAGCTATCTATTGGGTCATAGGCACTTATATTATTGCCATAGCCTATTATTAGGCCTTCTTCTATTTTTAATCTTTCATCATATGCATCCCTTATAATATCCCTACGTGTTTTTATCGGCTCTAGGATTTCATCCATTAGTATTGTATTCATTTTCTCATCTTTTAGTTTTTCTATTTTACCTACATTCTCTTTAGTATTATTTATATTGTCTGTTTGTTCATCTATTATTTCTGAAATGTTAATTGACTCATCAATAATTTCACTTATTTTTACTTCAGGTTCAAAATTTGTTATTTCTTCATTTGCATGTTTCAGAAATTCGTTTATGTCTTCTTCCTCTTCTAATATTTTTAATTCATATTCATCTTCTTCAGGTAGATTTTTCCTTATATCTGCTCTTAACAAACGTCTTAAATTTTCAAAACCTGCTTTATTTACTAGCTCCATAAATTCTTCATCTGAATTTAATTTTTCTTTAATTTCAGGGTTTCCATTAACTTCTGTAAGAATTCTTTGAACTACATCTAAATATGCTTGTTCTTTCTCTTTTCTCTCTTCCTTCTTTTTTTCCTCTTCTTCGTTGCCTATTACTTCGCCAAAACTTATATTTATACCTGGTCCTTTTTCATATCGGATATTTAAGTCTTTAGGTCCATTCATTCGAATTTCCATTACAGATACTAAATTTTTTAAATCATCTTTTATTTTACTATCAATACCTTCTTCAATTTCATCCTTAGATTTACTAAATTTTTCTACTTCCCGTAAAACATCATTTATTTCATTTTGTTTTGCTGAAACTTTCTTTACATCTTCCCCTATATTTTCCTTATTACCGGATAAACCATCATTATAACTTTTCATTTCATTATTAAGTTTAT
>NFYZ01003181.1_pt1 | contig 10236 bp, 7 predicted proteins | sample 1092561 | NCBI WGS metagenome assembly NFYZ01 (sample SAMN03609887, study PRJNA323583) | gut metagenome | isolation source: feces | host: Rattus norvegicus | place: Malaysia | collected 2013 | reverse complement strand
GTTGCCCAAAATCGTGCTTTTTTTATGGCCTCATCATCATTTGATATGAGCATTCCTCCACCAGATGTAGTTATAATTTTATTTCCATTGAAAGAGAATATTCCAAACCTACCGAAGGTTCCACTCATTTTTCCTTTATATGTAGCCCCTAGGGACTCTGCTGCATCTTCTACAATAGGTACATTATGTTTATCACATATAGCTTTTATTTTATCCATATCTGCTGACTGCCCATATAAATTGACAACAATTACTGCTTTAGGTTCATAATCTTCAAATGCCTTTTCAAGAGCAACTGGTGACATATTGAAACTATCTGGTTCACTATCTATAAAAACTGGTATTGCATCTTGATAAATTATTGGATTACTACTTGCCGCAAATGTTAGTGATGAACAAAATACTATATCTCCCTCCCTTATTCCAAGGTCAACAAGGGCAAGGTGTATAGCCGCTGTTCCTGAGCTTAAAGCTGTAGCAGAGCTTGCCCCAACATACTCAGCCACTTCTTTTTCAAAAGCATCTACATGTGGTCCTAGTGGTGCAATCCAATTTGTATCGAAAGCTTCTTCTACATATTCCTTTTCTTTTCCACACATATGTGGTGATGATAAATATATTCGTTCATTCATTATGCTCAACCCCTATCCACTTTGTATTTATATAAAAAACTAAGACCTACTTAATATAGTATTATACCATATTAAACAGGCCAGTATTAAATCAATACAGTTCTATTAACTATTTTTAATAAATATATTAACTTTTATAGCTAAAGTCTATTTTAATCAAAGATTTGACCTATCTATATAACATCATGGTGTTCATAAAACCTTCTAATTTTAGGATCTACTAATAATGGTTTATGTATTTGTAACACTCTAGGCTTAGGATGATTATTACCTTCTATTACAACAATATCATCATCTGTTAAAACAACATCCCAACCAACATATTTTAAATATGGTAAAGCCTCCATTGTATTTAATAACTTACTCTTTATTTCATCCCATCTAGGAACCTGTACACCTTTTATTGGAGCATTATTATCTGGATGTCTGTCATACCAAACTAATTTTTCTGTTCCCGCTTTAGAGGCAGCAGCACTTAACACTCCAGTATCTACATTAATATTTGCACTATAGCCACCTATAGAAAAATTGTCTAATCCTCCTGAAGCCTTTCCTCCTATTCTTTGAGCTGCTCTAGCAATAAAGGGTTTATGGGTCTTTGGATCCATCATTGCTACAATTCGCATTGTATTGGTTGAATCCTGATACAGGCTATTGGCATACTCTCCTTGTTTAATAAATTCAGTAATAATACAATTATCAAGGTTACTCAAAAATTCCCTAATTTCATTTCTATTTACCCTTTTATTATTTGCAAAAATTTTATTATCTTTAGCTTTTATAATTACTACTCCTTTTCCCTGGGCCCCACTTACTGGCTTTACAACAAGTCCTCCTTGCACCTTACATGTTTCTATTATTGAATTAATATTATTAATATCAACACTAGGTTGTAAAGGATGGATAACTCCCTTCTCAATAAATCCATAGCTTTTGGGGACTGATATATATTGACCAACTATCTCTTCAAACAAAATCTTATCATTTAAAACAATACCATATGGATAGTTTATAAACCTAGTCAATGCTGCAGCATGATCTGATAAATAGTTTTCATGATCATTGACATCTAGCTTATAAAGACGATATTTATCACCAGTAAACCCTAGTTTCCACATTTTTAAACGATCATGTGGTCTAACAGAATTTTCCGCTTCTATATCCGCTTTTATAACTCCTAACCTACTTCTAAATGAATAATATTTTTTCTTCACTATATCATCCCCTTTATATGCACTATATTGTTAGCAAGCCTTATTTACTTTTTTCATATTGATAATATTCATTAATTATATATGGTCTTTTCCCTGATTTTAAAGGTTTAATCTCTTCAACATAATCTATCTCAAGTCTTGCTTCATTTCCTAATATATTGTTAAATTCTTTTTCTATTAAATCTTCTTCTACTTTGCTAAACTTGTCCATAACAACAAGTTTCAATACATAATTGTTCTTATCCTTTTGTATAAATTGGAATTGAATTATTCCTTTTATGTCTTCTGAAATTTCTCTCATAAGTATACTAATTGTAAAAGGCGGAATCCTTATACCCTCTGTTGTATATATAGTTTCAACTGTTCTACCTTCTATACTTTTAATAGAAGATATTTCTAACCCACATTCACATTTATTTTCTGATGAAATTCCTAAATCTCCAATTTCATAACGAATTAAAGGCATGGCATATGAATGTAAATCTGTAACTACTATTCTGCCAAGTTTACCTGGCTCTTTTACTGGAATATCTTCTTCCATTTCTAGAAGCTCTATATAATAACTTGATAAATTTAAGTGATAATCCTTTTCCATTTTACATTGATGAGCCAGAACACCAGTTTCCATCGTTGCATATCTTCCTATAACATTTGCTCCAAATGCTTCTTTTATAGTCTCTTTCGTTGAAGTATGAAGAGTTTCAGAAATGGTTATTATATTTTCCACAGAAAAATCCCTAGGACTATCACTATTCAATAAACAGTATTCTGCAATAGCACCAATAACTGATGGATAGCCTATTAAAACTTTTATATCTTTCTTCTTAAGAATTTTTCTCTGCTCTTCCAACCAACTAATATTTATAAACTTTGAATTCATTAAAACCTGATTTTGAGCAAAAAGTTTGATTTTGCTCTTATCATCCCTTACAACTACATTTCCGTGTTTAACTCCAATATCACAATTGGCCCATCTGTTAAAGAAAATAATTTCCGCTGTTTGTCTTAATTTTTTTTCTTTAGTAAAGTAAAAAGTAAAAGGAGTCCCATAGGACCCACTAGTTGTTGACGGAATTAACTCTCCCTTATTATAGCTTTTTGATAAGAAATCATTATAGTTTTTGCTTATATAATTTTTATTTATAATTGGATATTCTGTGATTTCAGTAATGCTCTTATAGTCTCCATAATAACTAGTAGTACTACTTGCATGATTTAATAAATTTTTTATTTTATTTTGTGTTAATTCTTTCCTGTCAACATTTCCAGAAAAGAATTCTTCCATTTCTTTCGTTATCTTTTTAACAGGACTTCCTTTTGCAAAATCAGATAACAAAAAAACAGGTTTTCTAATATTAAACTTAGACATTATCCCCACCTCTAATTTATTAAACTAGAATATTACTACTTCCCGTTCCTATCTTTGTAATATAGATAACTATTATAATAATATTTATAATTATAATCTGTTTCTAGATTTACTTTATTTAAAATTACTCCTATTATATTAACATTTACCTTATCTAAAAGCTTCTTACTTAACTTAAGCTCATCCATATTTGTACGTCCTGAACTGCATACCATGAAAGTTCCATCAACTATAGTAGAAATAATAGTTGAATCAGCAATTGCTCCCAAAGATGGTGCGTTTACTATAATAATATCATATTCATCCTTTGCTTTTTCTAGTAAATTTTTCATATTTCCAGAAGCTAGTAGTTCTGCTGGTTTTGAAAAATTACTTCCAGAAGTTAATATGTGTAAACTTTTCTCTTTTTCTAGCCTACTAATAGCTTCTTTATAGTCAATCTCACCATTTAGTACATTTGATAAACCATTGTCATTGTTTATACCAAAAAGAGTATGAATTTCTGGTCTTCTCATATTACCATCTATAAAGAGAACCTTTTTCTGTATTTGTGCCATTGAAAGTGCAATATTTGCAGCAACTACTTCTTTATCTTCATCAGGATTAGAAGAAGTTACTAATATAGATTTAATTTCCTTTTCTTCTTTAATACTTTCAATATTAGTCCTTAAAGTTCTATAGGATTCTGATGCTAAGGAACCTGGCTTTTCACTTAAAACTAAACCTTCTTCAGCTGGTATAAGTCCTGAAACTGGAAGGTTTAAAAGCCTTTCTATCTCTTTAGGTGTCTCAATAACAGTATCAAAATATTCAAGCATAAATACTAGAAATATACTTAGTACAAACCCTAGTACTCCAGATATGGCCATATTTGTTGTTGCTTTAGATTTTACAGGGATAGCTCTAGTTCGTGTTTCGTTAATTGCTTGTACATTTTCAATACCCATTACTTTATTTGCCTTTTCTGAAGAAACTGCAACTAGTTCATCAATTATTTTAGTAGCTAAATCTGAATTTTTATCTTTTACCTCTATTTTTATTATCTCTGTATTATCAAGTATTTCTATATTCATCTTTTCAATAAATTCTCTATAGGTTAAATCTAAGCCTAGGTTATTAGTAACTTCGTCAATAACTACTTCCATTTTTATTAGTTCATTATAATGAGCCATAAGTTTACCATTTATAGCTTTATAAGTTTCATAATCCAATTGTTTTTCATCATTTATATAGGCCTTCGGTCCGCCTACTATAAGTGTAGTAGATGCTTTATATTCTGGTTCTGTTCTTGTATCATAAAAACCTATGATACCAAAGGCTATAATAGGTATTATAGTTAAAAGAATTATTATCCATGATCTTTTTCTCATTATTGAAAAGTAATCTTTCAAACTTATTTCTTCCATTTTCTCCACCTTTTCCTTCCTTCTATACTTTCTGACTTGGATTATTCTTTTGCTTTATAGGTTGTTGCTGCTCCATTTATATATCTTATATTATTTAAGTTTTTTTCATTTCCAGGTTTTGTTTCTGTATAGGGGTTATACGTAGGAACTAAATTTTGGAGATTTGCCTTTATTTGCTTTTTATCCCCAATTTTTACTACTTCCTTTAAGGATTCTAATTTTCTTATTAAATAATTATAATCCGTAAATACGGGTTTACCTATGAATATTTTATTGTGACTAGTATCAGAAATACCCTCTTCATCTAAAAGTAGTTCTTCATACAATTTTTCTCCAGGTCTTAACCCTGTTATTTCTATAGGAATATCTACATCTGGTTCGAATCCAGAAAGACTTATTAAATCCTTTGCTAGGTCCATAATTTTTACTGGCTCACCCATATCTAGAACAAAAATTTCTCCACCTTCAGCCATAGATCCTGCTTGTAAAACAAGCTGACAGGCTTCTGGTATAGTCATAAAGTATCTTATTACATCTGGATGAGTAACTGTAACTGGTCCACCTTCAGCAATTTGCTTTTTAAATAATGGAATTACACTACCATTACTTCCTAATACATTTCCAAACCTAACAGCCACAAATTCTGTATCACTTTCTTTATTTTTAGATTGAACAATCATTTCACATATTCTCTTTGTGGCCCCCATTACATTTGTTGGATTAACTGCTTTATCTGTAGATATCATAACAAATTTCTTTACATTATATTTATCTGCTGCTTGTACTACATTTAATGTTCCAAATACATTATTCTTAATTGCTTCATGAGGGTTATTTTCCATTAAAGGTACATGCTTATGAGCTGCCGCATGGAAAACCACATCTGGTCTTTCATTTTTTATTATTTCATCCATTCTTTTTTTATCTCTAACTGAAGCAATAAAGACTTTTAAGTTTAATTTGTCATATTTCCTCAAAAGTTCATTTTGTATATCATAAGCATTGTTTTCATAAATATCTAGTATCATAAGTTCTTCTGGCTCAAACCTTGCTATTTGTCTACACAATTCTGACCCTATAGAACCTCCACCACCTGTAACCAAAACTCTTTTATCTTTAATATATTCACATATCTCATTTAGATCTAATTGTACTTCTTCTCTACCTAAAAGGTCTTCTATTTCTACATCTCTTATTTTCTTTATACTAACCTTTTCATCTATTAATTCATACATTCCAGGAACAATTTTAGTTTTACATTTAGTTTTTCTAGATTCACTAACTATTTCCCTAATTCCCTTTCTATTAGCAGATGGAATAGCTATAATTATTTCATCTATATTTTCTTCTTTACATATTCGAGGTATATCCTTTCTACTTCCTAAAATAGGAACACCATTAATACTTTGACCTATTTTCTTTGGATCATCATCTACTATTGCTGCAGGCATGCTTTTTAATGTATCATGATTTCTTAATTCTTTTATAATCATAGCTCCAGCTGAACCTGCCCCTACTATTAATACTTTCTTGTAATTTCCTAAATTTTTAGGAACACCATTTCTTACACGCCCTAATGCTCGTAAGCTAAACCTTATTCCTCCTATAAAAGCCATATCTAATATAGGAACCATTAGATACACACTTCTTGGCATTTTTCCTTGAACTAAGGTCATATAGGCCATAACTATTGCGTTAGAAATTATAGATGCTAAAACTATTTCTAGCATTTCATCTACACTGGCAAATTTCCAAATACTCTTATATAAATTAAAAATATAAAATATAACTATTTTTATGGTTGTTATAATTAAAGCATGACTTGTATAGGTTTCTACATATTGTGCTGGAATACGCCCATCAAATCTTAGATAAAGCGCTAAAAAATATGCTAAATTTATAAGCAATGTATCCAATAAAATAAAAATAAAGTTTTTCTTTTTCATTGTTACACCTCATTCTATTGAGTTTGTTATTAGTAATATACATATAAAAACGATTCTATATTTATATGCTATTATTATGAAACTTTATAGGTTTAGCTGGAATACCTACTGCAGTACAATTTGCAGGTATATCTTTAGTAACAACTGCGCCAGCACCTATTATAGAGTTTTCCCCTACTGATACTCCAGGAATGACCACTGCACCAGCACCTATATGAACATTATTAGCTATTCTAGCACCACCAGTAAGTCTTACTCCTGGAGATATATGAACGAAATCTCCTATTACAATATCATGCCCAACAGAAGCACATGTGTTAATAATACAATGAGAACCTATATTTGTATCTATATTAATAACTGCTCCTGCTACAATAACAGATCCTTCACCTATACTTACTTTATTTCCTATAATCGCACTAGGATGAATTGCAGTAAAATATCTATTATCGTTAATATTTATTTTATCAAATATCTGCTTTCTTGTTCTATTATCCCCTATTCCTATTATAACTTTTATATTTTTATTGGTACTTATTATCTTTTCCACTTCATCTATGGAGCCTAGTACCGGTACACCACATACTTCTTCTTTAGATAAATTATCGTCGTAAAATCCTAGTATTTTTATATCTTTTCCTACTTCTTTGTTCTTTAGTATAATGTCCATTATTACTTTGGCGTGTCCACCACCACCAATTATTATGACTTCTTCCATATCTATATCTCCTTTAGGAATCTGTTTTATCTTCTCTATATATTCCCTCTTTTTTGAATACAATTTTTATAGTTCTAAATATAATCTTCAAATCTAAAAATAAACTCCAATTTTTAGCATAATAAACATCGTATTCTATTCTTTGATCCCACTCTATTTCGTTTCTTCCACTAACTTGAGCATATCCTGTTATACCTGGTAAAACAGTAAACCTTAATCTTTGCTCGTCTGAATAATCTTCGTATTTATAAGGATGATAAGGAACAGGTGGTCTTGGTCCAATTATACTCATTTCTCCTTTTAGTACATTAATAAGTTGTGGTAATTCATCTAAACTTGTCTTTCTCAAGAATTTTCCTATTTTAGTTATCCTTGGGTCATTTTCATTAGTAAATAGACCAGTCCCCTTTTTCTCTGCATTATCAACCATGGTCCTAAACTTATATATTAAAAATACTTTTCCATCTTTACCTAGTCTTTCTTGTTTAAAAAGTATTGGCCCTTCTGAGTCTAACTTTATTATGACAGCTATTATCAATAATAAAGGCGACAATATAATAAGAATAATTAGACTTAATATAAAATCTAATACTCTTTTTATCAGTCTCATTTATATCACCTTCGCAAAGTTCTAAATTTTCTTTTCTTTTAATAGTTTATCAAAAACGTCTAATTGTTTTCTAACAACTTTCTTTTCGTCAAATAGTCTTTCTGCTCTTTTTCTACCATTTAACTTCATTTCTTTTAACTCTTCTTCATTTTTTACTAATTGTAATATTTTTTCTTTTATTTCTTCGGAAGCTTTTAAAGGTACTAAATATCCAGTTTCTCCTGGAACTACTTCCTCTCTAGAGCCTCTTATATTTGTAGCCACTACTGCACATTCCATAGCCATGGCTTCTATAATAGATCTAGGCATTCCTTCTCTATAAGAGGGTAAACAAAATACATCAGTTATATATAAAATATTTGGTATGTCTTTTCTAGAACCAGTAAATATAATATTTTCATTTTTCTTATATTCTTTCAATAATTCCTTTGTTTTATTATCCCTTTCACTTTGAGCAGTACCTCCTACTACTAAAAGTTTTATTTTAGGATCTTTTATCATATTAAAGCCTTGTAATAAATCAAGAATACCTTTCTCACCTACAAGTCTTCCCACAAAAGTTATTATCTTATCATCTTTATCTAATTTTAATTCTTTATAGAGATTTTCAATTTCCATATTATCGATATTTTTAGGGTTAAATTTATTCCAAATATCTACTCCATTACCAATTGCTAAGATTCTATTTTCATCTATAAATTTGTTTTCTAAGGCCGTTTGATAGTCTTCTTTACTTTGTGTAAAAATAAAATCTGTATATCTTCTAGCCATATGTTTCTCAATATTTAGAAATAATTTATATTTAGATTTTTCCATATTTTCATGAAAATAAAAACCATGAGCTGTATAAACTACAATTGGTACTTTAGCACGCTTAGCAGCTATTCTGCCAAGTACTGATGCTATTGGAGTATGCACATGAACTATATCCGGTTTCTCTTCTTTAAACATCTTTGTTAATTTATTAATAGTCTTCATATTTTGTATAGGCTTAATAGCCCTATTAATTTGAACATTTTTTATATTAAAGCCTTCTTTTAAAAGGTTTTCAGTATTTTTTCCTTTAGAACACACTCCAATTAAATCATATCCTTCTTCTATTAGCTGTATATTTAACTCTCTAAGCAAACCATTCATCGTAGGATCTACAGCACATAGCTGAATTATTTTAGCCTTCATATCTTATCTCCTTTATACTATTAGAATGAACATTGGTAGATTCTCTTATGCTAAATATAAGAAATATTACTCCTAGATATCTAGAATTAAATATATTTGGTATGAATAGCGAACCTACTAATATACACAATATAGTTCCAAATAGTACTAAATCATTCTTTTTTGAACTAGATAATATCATATACAGTATTATAAAAAGTGGTATTGAGAAAACAAGTCCACCTTGAGCCAAATATTGAAAAATCAGGTTATGAGGAAGCATTCCTGATATTTTTAAATAATTATCAGAACCAAAGCCTACACCAAATATAGGTCTTTCCAAAAATAATTCAAATGCTTTTTGGTTCAGATTCCCTCTACCTGAGTCACTTAATTTTCTATTACCCCTTACATTACCAACTAACATAAAGCTAGTACCTAATAAGATTATAACGGCAAGTCCTATTAAAATAACTCTCGGGAAGTTATATATTAAATAGTAAAAAAACTTTGGTATAGTAAATACTGCAACGATTACTATAAAAGCAAATATACCAGTCCTTGCTGATGTTATAATGCTAGTTATAACTAGGAAAGTAATATTTATAAAACCAATTTTCTTATTTATTTTTTCCTTATCTATTAAATATAACAAGATCGTTGCCCCTGTTACTAAATATAAGGACAAAAAACTATAGTCAGCAAATAAAAATCCATAGCTATGCCTATAGCCACCAAGAAAGGCATAGTTTCCTAAAGATATATTTAGCAATTTCTTTACTAAATATTGAAAAACAGTTCCTACAGCCGCTATATTTGTGGCAGATATATAATCATGTAAAACCATATCTTTATCTTCTTCAGTACATATACTATTAATATTACTTCCCACTATAATAAGTATAAATGGTATTACAAGGTTTATATATTGTTTTACTGCACTTAGTCGGTTTTCAGACACAAATATAGGTATCAATCCTAAGGCAATAATTTGCAATGACATAAAAGACATCTTATTCAATGAAAAACTATGTTTAGCTAAGTTTTTAATTACTACAACTCCTGTTAAAAACATAAAAAAAAGATTATACCAGGAAATAAAAGATTTAGAATATAACTCCCCAGTAATACTTGTAAATGATAATGGGATACTTAATATAAGCATTCTAGAAAAAATAATCTC
>NFYZ01012283.1_pt1 | contig 10257 bp, 12 predicted proteins | sample 1092561 | NCBI WGS metagenome assembly NFYZ01 (sample SAMN03609887, study PRJNA323583) | gut metagenome | isolation source: feces | host: Rattus norvegicus | place: Malaysia | collected 2013 | reverse complement strand
AGGTACTGCCCAAAGTCAAGCCTGTGGAGAACGCATAAGACCTAGTGTTAGGCTATGTTCTAGGAAGCAGGAAGCCACCACTTCTAGAAGTGGTGGTAGTTCACATTGTAGAGAACTATGTAAATATAAAAAATAGAAATAAGCCCTAAATCTTGTAATTTGTTTATTAAATAGGTTATACTAATTGACAAAATATACACAGATAGAATATACTATACATATGCAATGAGACTATTAAATAAGGGGGCTTTTTTATGGATCGAAACTTAGCCTTAAACTTAGCTAGGGTAACAGAAGCAGCTGCGTTACAAAGTGCAAGGTATTTAGGAAGAGGAAATAAAGAGATAGCAGATCAAGCAGCAGTAGATGGAATGAGAAAAATGTTTGATACATTAAATATAGACGGTACAGTAGTTATTGGAGAAGGGGAAATGGATGAAGCTCCTATGCTGTATATTGGAGAGCAAATAGGAACCCCAGTAAAAAATTGTCCTAAACTAGATATTGCTGTAGATCCTTTAGATGGTACTACATCTGTTGCTAAAGGTCTTGCTAATGCTATTTCTGTTGTGGCAGTGGCACCAAGGGGATGTTTATTACATGCTCCAGATATGTATATGAATAAAATAGCTGTAGGACCTAAAGCTAAAGGGGCCATAGATGTTAATGACTCTATAGAAGAAAATATAAAAAATGTAGCAGAGGCATTAAAGAAAGATGTTTCTGATATTACTGTAACCTTAATAGATAGGCCTAGACATGAAAAGTTAATTAAACGAATAAGAGGTATAGGTGCTAGAATTAAATTATTCAGTGATGGAGATGTAGCGGCAGCAATTGCTACATGTTTTGAAGATACTGGAGTAGATATTCTTATGGGGATTGGAGGTGCACCGGAAGGAGTCCTTGCTGCAGCAGCTTTAAAATGTATGGATGGTGAATTTCAAGGAAAGCTTCATCCTACAAATGATGAAGAAAGAAGACGTTGTTTAGAAATGGGAGCTGATGTCGATAAAATCTTATATATGGATGATTTAGTAAAAGGAGAAAAAGTGTTATTTGCTGCTACAGGTATTTCTGATGGAGAGCTTTTGAAAGGTATAAGATACTATCACAGCAATGTAGCCAAAACCTCTTCTGTAGTTATGAGGGCGGAAACAGGAACTATAAGGTTCGTTGAAGCTATACATAGGCTTGATAAGAAACCAGAGTATGCAAAATGGGATATGGAATCAAGTTTTACAAACTAAAAAATAGAACGTATTCTGCAGAATACGTTCTATTTTGTTGACTATTACTGTATAAAATGGTATTATCAAAAGGAAAGCTTTTCTGTATTTACATATCTTAAATTTTATTCCCTAGTGACGAAAGGAAAGATAGTAATTATACAAAAAAACGTGATAATTGTTTAATAATGGAGGTGACAAATTGGATTATCAGGTGTTAAAAGAGAAAAAACTGGATGATCTTCGAGTTATTGCTAAAACTATAGGTATTAATGCTGTTACAAAGTATAGAAAGAATGAATTAATAAACCTAATTGTTGAGAAATCACAAGAAGATAGGAAGATAGAAGAGAAGGAAAGAGAGGATAAGGAAAAGGAAATTAAAGAAAATCAAAACATAGAAAAAGAAGACAAAGAGCCTGAAAAAGAAGAGAATAATGGTAAAATAAATATTGAAGATATTAATTTAAAAGTATTACCAGACAAAATTAGTGAAGAAATTGAGCTTATGGATGATATAAACGGTGCTGAAGGTATTTTAGATATTCATATTGATGGTTATGGTTTCATGCGAAGTGACAATTACTTATCTGGAGATGAGGACATTTATGTTTCTCCTTCCCAAATTAGAAGATTTAAACTTAAAACTGGAGACAAAGTCTTTGGTATTACTAGACCTCCTAAGTCTGGCGAAAAATACAAAGCTCTTCTATATGTGAAAAGTGTAAATGGAATGGACCCAGAGTCTTGTAATAAAAGGCCAAACTTTGATACTTTAACCCCCATTTATCCTAGAGAAAGATTAAAACTTGAAACTACTTCCAATGAACTTTCAACTAGAATTATAGATTTAATATCGCCAATAGGAAAAGGTCAAAGAGGAATGATTGTATCTCCACCAAAGGCTGGAAAAACAACTCTTCTAAAAAAAGTGGCTAATTCTATAGCTGAAAATCACCCTGAAATTGAAATTATTGTCTTGTTAATAGATGAAAGACCAGAAGAGGTTACAGATATGCAAAGGTCTGTCAAAGGTGATGTTGTATATTCTACCTTTGATGAATTACCAAGACACCATACTAAGGTTGCAGAAATTGTTCTTGAAAGAGCTAAAAGGTTAGTAGAACATGGTAAAGATGTTGTAGTTTTATTAGATAGTATTACTAGACTAGCAAGGGCCTATAACTTAACTATACCAGCTACAGGTAGGACTCTTTCTGGAGGACTAGATCCAGGAGCTTTGCATAGACCTAAAAGATTTTTTGGTGCTGCTAGAAATATAGAAGAAGGTGGCAGTTTAACTATATTAGCTACAGCATTAGTGGAAACAGGAAGTAGAATGGACGATGTTATATTTGAAGAATTTAAGGGAACTGGAAATATGGAAATACATTTAGACAGAAGATTATCCGAAAAAAGAATATTCCCAGCAGTAGATATAAATAAATCTAGTACTAGAAAAGAAGAACTACTTTTAAAGCAGGTTGAATTAGAAACTATTTGGGCTATTAGAAAGGCCTTAGGTAATGCGCCAACTCAAAATGTAACTGAAACCTTAATAGAAGATTTGATTCGAACAGAAAATAATGATATGTTTATTAAAACTGCAAAAAAGAAAATATGGATATAGTTGAAGAAGAAAAGAGAATATGCTATAATTAACAAGTCGATAGTGTAAATAATATATTCAATATATACGTTAGTAAAAGAGAGGTGAAGACAATGAAAAAAGGTATTCATCCAGAGTATCATGAAAAAGCAACAGTAACATGTGCTTGTGGTAATAAATTCGAAACAGGTTCAACAAAAGAAAACTTAAAAGTAGAAATTTGTTCAGAATGCCATCCATTCTTTACGGGACAACAAAGATTTACTGAACGTGGTGGACGTGTTGAAAGATTTAAGAAAAAATATGGTATGAAATAATTTTTTTAGAAATAGGTTAGAGGCTATATGCATCTAGCCTTTATTTTTGCTCAGATATGGTATAATTAGTTTATTGAAAACAATAGGGGCTGATTTTTTTGAAAATAAGAGATATAGATAGAATACCAAAAAAAATGACTACAATAGGCGGTCAGGCACTAATTGAGGGAATAATGATGAGAGGTCCTGAGGAAGTTTCAGTTGCTATTAGGAAACCAGATAATGAAATTTTAGTTGAGAAAAAAAAGCTTAAGACTTTGGGAATGAGGAATAAATTTTTTAGTATGCCCTTTATTAGAGGAGTAGTAGGGCTTTTTGAAGCAATGATTCTTGGTACTAAAACTCTTATGTATTCAGCAGAGTTTTATGATGAGGAAGACTATGAAGAAAGTAAATTTGAAAAATATATAAAAAATAAATTTGGAGACAAAGCAGCAGATATAGGAATTTTCTTTTCAATACTAGTATCATTTTTAATAGCAATATTTTTGTTTATGCTAGTACCGACTTTTTTAACAAATTTATTAAAAAGTAAAATAGAAAATATTATGCTGTTAAATGTAGTAGAAGGTTTAATTAGAATAGGAATTTTTTTAATATATTTAATTCTTGTTTCTAGATTAGATGATATGAAAAGAATATTTGAATACCACGGTGCTGAGCATAAAACTATTCATTGTTATGAAAATCAAGAAGAATTAACTGTAGAAAATGTAAAAAAGTATCCTATTCTTCACCCTAGATGTGGAACTAGCTTTTTATTTACAGTTATGATAGTGAGTATTATAGTGCTATCATTTTTTGGCTGGCCCGACCCATTAAAAAGACTTCTAATTAGACTTGTTATGCTTCCAGTGATAATAGGTATATCATATGAATTTAATAGAATGATAGGCAAAAGTAATTCTATATTAGCTTATATTTTATCCTACCCAGGATTAGGACTTCAAAAGATAGCAACTACTAGAGAACCAGATGGGGAGCAAATTGAAGTAGCTATTGCAGCATTAAAAGAAGTAATAGTAGAAGATGAAGAGGCAGACCGTTGGAAATAAATACTCTTTTAAAAAAAGGAGTAGAAATCCTGGGAAATAGAGAGTATTCAGAACCAGTACTGGAAGTAGTATTTTTATTAAGTAATCTATTAGGAGTGGATGAGACCCATATATACACTTATGGGGAAAAAGAAGTTCCTAAAGCTATAGAAGAAGAATTTCTAGAGAAAATAGCCTTAAGAAAAAAGGGCTATCCTCTTCAATATATATTAAAAGAAGTAGAATTTATGGGGCTAAAATTCTATGTGAATGAAGGAGTATTAATTCCAAGGCAGGACACAGAAATTTTAGTAGAGTATATATTAAATATAATGGATGAAAAAAAAGAATATACTATAATTGAATTAGGCACAGGAAGTGGCTGTATAAGTTTAAGTCTTGCTAATTATTTTAAGGGAAAAGTTTCGATTTATGGGGTAGATATAAACGATGAAGCTCTAAAAATTGCAAAGAAAAACTTAGAAGATCTAAAGTTAGAGAATAAGGTGAAACTTTTAAAAGGTGACCTTTTTCAAGGAATTGAATCCTTACAATTAGAAAAAAAGGTGGATATAATAATATCTAATCCTCCTTATATACCAAATAAAACAATAGAAGGTTTGCAAGATGAAGTAAAAAAATATGAACCTATTGAAGCCTTAGATGGCGGGGAAGATGGTTTAAATTTTTATAGAAGAATAATACCTGAAAGTAGGAAATATTTAAAAAAATCAGGATTAGTAGCACTAGAGATAGGTTATGACCAAGGAGAAAAGGTATCCTCTTTGTTTAAATATGAAGGCTATGAAAATATAAGAATCATTAAAGACTTGCAGGGACTTGATAGAGTTGTAGTAGGGGAAAGACCAAAGGAGGGAAATTATGCTTTTTAACATGTTTAAAGCCTTTTTTAAAATAGGAGCCTTCACTTTTGGTGGCGGATATGCCATGTTACCAATGATTCAAAAAGAAGTTGTAGAAAAAAATGAATGGGTGGAAACAGAAGAATTTATGGATATATTAGCTATAGCTGAAGTAACCCCGGGACCAGTCGCCATAAACACTAGTAGTTATGTAGGCTTTAAAGTGGCAGGGTTTAAAGGAGCTGTTGTATGTACTTTAGGTACAGTTCTTCCTTCGTTTTTAATAATACTTTTTATAGCTATGTTTTTTGGACATTATAAGGACAACTCAATTATTGAAAAAATGTTTTTAGGAATTAGGCCAGCTGTTGTAGCCCTTATTTTGTCGGCAGTTTATAAATTGAGGGTGGGTATAAAGTTGACAGCGCCTGTACTTGTTGTGGCTTTATCTACAGTAGCAATTATATTAATATTTGATATAAGTCCAATATTTGTAATCTTAGGAGCGGCTTGTGGAGCAATAGCTTATGGGAAATATAAGGAGAGTAAACTATGATTTTATTAAAACTTTTTTTATCTTTTTTTAAAATAGGGGCTTTTACTTTTGGTGGAGGCTATGCTATGATTCCGCTAATTCAAAAAGAAGTTATTACTAATCAACAGTGGTTAACTACTAGAGAATTTATAGATATAATTGCTGTAGCAGAAATGACACCAGGTCCTATAGCCATAAATTCTGCAACTTTTTTAGGATATAAAGTGTCGGGAGTTTTTGGTTCAATAGTAGCAACTTTAGGAGTAGTTCTACCTTCTTTTATTGTAATTGGCATAATATTTTACTTCTTATCTAAACTTAGAGAATCTCCTAATGTAGAGCAAGCTTTTAAAGGTATAAGGCCTGTAGTTTTAGGTTTAATTGCAACAGCAGCTATAGAAGTGGGAAAAGATGCAATTATAGATTTCAAGAGTATTATAATAGCAGGGATAGTTTTTTATTTAGTATCGGTAAAAGAGAAATCACCAATTGTTGGTATTGCAGTAGCAGGAGTTATGGGCATTATATTTTACTAAGAAGACATAAAAATGTTATAATATATAATAGGGATAATATTGTGATTTAGTTTAACATGATTATTCTTTTAATGGAGGTGAAAGTATGTTGGAAAAATTGTCTTTTGTAGAAGATAAGTATAAGAGATTAACTAAAGAAATAATAGACCCAGAAGTTATGGAAGATAGGCAAAACTGGCAAAAGCTTGTTAAAGAACACGCAGAGTTAGAGCCTATAGTTGGGAAATATAAAGAGTATAAAAAAATAACTCAAAATCTTAAAGAAGATAAGGAAATGTTAAACGAAGAATTGGATGATGAATTTAGAGAGATGGTAGAAGAGGAAATAGCTGAATCAGAAGAGAAATTGGTTAAGCTTGAAGAGGAAATTAAGGTTTTGTTAATTCCTAAAGATCCAAATGACCATAAAAATGTTATTGTAGAAATAAGAGCAGGTGCTGGTGGAGATGAAGCAGGGCTATTTGCAGGGAATTTATTTAGAATGTATTCTATGTATGCAGAAAAACAAGGTTGGAAACCAGAAATATTAAGCTCTAATCCACAAGGTGTTGGTGGTCTTAAAGAAGTAACTTTTATGATAAAAGGTAAAGGAGCTTATAGTAAATTAAAATATGAAAGTGGAGTACACCGAGTTCAAAGAGTTCCTGTAACAGAATCTGGAGGGAGAATCCATACTTCTACAGCAACAGTAGCAGTATTACCAGAAGCAGAAGATGTAGATGTGGAAATAAAATCTTCAGATATTAGAATAGATGTGTTCCGTGCTTCAGGTAATGGAGGACAACATGTTAACACTACGGATTCAGCCGTTAGAATAACTCATATTCCTACAGATATTGTAGTTTCTTGTCAAGATGGTAAATCTCAAATTAAAAACAGAGAAAAAGCTATGAAAATATTAAAGGCAAGATTATATGAGAAAACTATTGCTGAACAGCATGACGAAATAGCAGAAGAAAGAAGGAGCCAAGTGGGTACAGGTGATAGAAGTGAAAGAATTAGAACGTATAATTACCCACAAGGAAGAATAACTGATCATAGAATCAATATGACTGTCCATAAATTAGAAAATTTCTTAGATGGAGATATTGATGAAATGGTCGAAGCTCTTATAACTACAGATCAAGCAGAAAGATTAAAACAAGTTGGTTAATAATAGGAGTAAAGGACTCCTAATAGGAAACCTAATATAGTTCCAATAGTTGAAACCCTTCCTTCATGAAGGGTTTTTGCATTGGGAAAAATATTATCTACAATAATAAAGAACATAGTGCCCCCAGCAAAAGCCAGACAAAAAGCTACTAAATAATTAGAAATGGTGCCTAAGTAAGCACCGATAAAGGCACCAAGGCCTGTTGGCATTCCAGCTATCCCAGTAAAGGTAATAATTCTCCAAAGAGAAGTTTTATTTACCTTCAAAGGTATTCCTAAGGCAATACCTTCTGGGATATTATGCAATAATACTGCAAAAGCTAAAAAATGTCCTAAATGGTTGTCGATCATGAAGCTAGAACCTATGGCAAGGCCTTCTGGGAAATTGTGCAATGCTATACCTATGCCTAATAAAAGACTTGTTTTAAGATATTTTGGAGTATCCTGGTCAAAGCACCTCCAATCTATTAAACAAATAAGTGCAATACCAAAAAAAGTACCTAGTATTACTACTAATATATTAGAAAGGAGAATGGCCTCTGGTATAAGATGAAATGTAACTATTTGAAGCATTAATCCTCCAGTTAATCCTAAAAAGAAACTTAAATGTTTAGGATTTTTCTTTATAAAAAAGGATAATAATCCTCCTAAACTAGTACCGATAGTTCCAACTAGAAAGCTTAAAAAGGTTATGTATAAAATATCTTTCATAAAATCCTCCTTTACATACAGTTATAATATACTTATTCGTAAATGAGAAAATAAAGCACTTAAATTTCTTAAATTAACTAAATTAATGTATAATATATAGTTAGGAGAAAAAGCTAGTTCAAAAAGAAGGGATAATTATGAGCAAAATAAAAACAAAAATTATAAAAGTAGATCCAGAAAATTTAAAAGAGGAAAGAGTAAAGGAAGCGGCAAAAATTATTAAAAGAGGAGGGACAGTTGCTTTCCCTACAGAAACTGTCTATGGTTTAGGGGCTAATGGATTAGATGAAAGAGCAGTAGAAAGGATATTTAAGGCAAAAGGACGGCCACAAGATAACCCATTAATACTCCATATTGCCTTTAAAGAGCAATTAGAAGAATTGGTAGAAGATATTCCAGAAGAGGCGTTTAAAATAATGGAAAAGTTTTGGCCCGGTCCTCTGACTTTAATATTTAAAAAGAGTGCTAAGGTCCCAGATAAAATAACAGGAGGATTATCTACTGTAGCTATTAGGATGCCAGATAATAAGATAGCTTTAAAAATAATAGAATTAGCAGGGATTCCTATAGCTGCACCAAGTGCTAATACTTCTGGAAGACCTAGTCCTACAAACGCTTCCCATGTTGTAGAAGATTTATGTAGTAAAATTAATATGGTAGTAGATGGAGGAAGTACGGGAATAGGGGTAGAATCTACAGTATTAGATATGTCTGGGGAAATACCTATGGTCTTAAGGCCTGGAGGAATTACTTATGAAGACCTGAAATTATTAATTAATAATGTAGAATTAGATAAAAGTATTATAAAAGATGATGAAAATATAATACCTAAATCTCCAGGACAAAAGTATAAGCATTATGCACCAAAAGGAGAAATGACAGTTTTTTCAGGGGATGTTGAAAATATGGTATCTAGTATAAATTATTTTGCAAAAAAATATATAAAAGAAGGAAAAAAAGTAGGTATTATGGCTACTGAAGAAACTAAAAGTAGATATTCCAAAGGGACTGTATTAGTTATGGGAAGTAGGGAAAATAAGGAAAGTATTGCTAAGAACTTATTTAACATTATTAGGGAGTTTGACAATTTAGATGTAGATATAATATTGGCAGAAGGCATAGATACAATAGGTATTGGAAGGGCAATAATGAATAGAATGAAAAAAGCTTCAGGTAATAATTTAAAAAGGGTATAAAGGAGAGATTCTTTTGAAGAAAATTCTTTTTGTATGTACAGGAAATACTTGTAGAAGCCCTATGGCTGCAGCCTTATTAAAAGAAATGGCTGAAGAAAAAGGGTTAGACATTGAAGTGGATTCTGCAGGAATATTTGCTTTTTCTGGGGATAGTGCATCTAGGGAAGCAGTTGAGGTGTTAAGAAAAAAGCAAATAGATATTTCAGATCATAGATCTAAATTAGTAACAGATAATCTATTGGAAGAAGCGGATTTAGTACTTACTATGACCTATTCTCATAAGGAGACTTTATTATTTAAACATCCTTTTGTAAGTAGGAAAATATATACTTTAAAGGAATATGCTTATGGATTAGCTGAAGATGTCCATGATCCTTATGGTAGAGGATTGAAAGCATATAAAGAAGTGGGAAATGAACTTAGAGAAGTATTAGAAAAGGTATTAGAAAGAATGGAAAATTAAGGAGGCAAATAAATGAAAATTGGTATAGCTAGTGATCATGGTGGTTATGAATTAAAAGAATATGTAAAAGAATATTTAAAAGAAGAAGGTATTGAATATATTGATTATGGGACAGATTCTTTAAATTCTGTAGATTATCCAGATTGTGGATTAAAAGTGGCAGAAGGTGTTATAAATAAAGAATGTAATAGGGGAATAGCAATATGTGGTACAGGAATAGGAATTTCAATTTCTTGTAATAAGGTTCCAGGAATTAGATGTGCTCTTTGTAGCGACACTTATTCTGCTAGAATGAGTATGGAACATAATAATGCAAATATACTAGCTCTTGGTGGTAGAGTAGTAGGAAGAGATTTAGCTATTGAAATTGTATCTATCTGGTTAAAATCAGAATTTCAAGGTGGAAGACATGAAAGAAGGATTAATAAAATTTCAGACATAGAAAGTAAGTGTATGTTATAATATATAAGGTTTAACAATTTTAAATAAGAAGGGAGTCTTGTATATGGGGAAAGTTGTAGTTTTAGATCATCCATTGATTAAACACAAACTCACATTTATTAGGGATAAAAACACTGGCTCCAAAGAGTTTAAAGAGTTAGTAAAAGAAGT
>NFYZ01004829.1_pt1 | contig 10265 bp, 10 predicted proteins | sample 1092561 | NCBI WGS metagenome assembly NFYZ01 (sample SAMN03609887, study PRJNA323583) | gut metagenome | isolation source: feces | host: Rattus norvegicus | place: Malaysia | collected 2013 | reverse complement strand
AATAAATATGAAATAAATAAACCTTCAGTCTTATTAAAAATAGTAATTTTTGCTGCAATCCCTATGGGACTTGTACTCATGCAACCAGATTTAGGAACAACTCTTGTTTTTGCATTTTTTGTTGGCATAATGCTATTTATCGCTGGCTTAGATTTAAAATATTTTGGATATGTATTACTTATTGCTCTTATATGTCTTCCTCTAATATGGATGTCTTTAGATGGCTACCAAAAAAATAGAATAACAGGCTTTTTAAATCCTGATGAAGATGCTAGTGGTTCTGTTTATCAAGCTAGGGAGGCAAAAATAGCTGTAGGTTCAGGTAAAGTCTTTGGACGAGGTCTTTTTCAAGGTGTACAAACTCAATATGGCTATATTCCTGAAAAACAAACAGATATGATTTTTGCAGTAGTTGGTGAAGAACTGGGTTTCATAGGAGGCATTGTATTATTCCTATTATATTTCATTATGCTATATAGATTAATTAAAATCGCTAAAGATACTGAAGATATATTTGGTTCTTTAATAGTTACAGGAATAACTGCTATGTTTCTATTTCACATATGGGTAAATATAGGTATGACTATTGGTTTAATGCCTATTACAGGAATACCCTTACCCTTTATGAGTTATGGAGGTACCTTCCTATTAGTAAATATGATTTCTATTGGTATCTCTCTAAATGTTGCAGTTCACAAAGAAGGACTTACTTTTTAGATGCATTTGCATCTTTTTTTATATTACTATGTTGCATTGCAAGGTAGTGTGGTATATAATATAGTAAAATATAGTATTAAGGAGTTAATATTTAATGAACATACAATTCAAAAAAGGAGTTTTAGAACTCTGTGTTTTATCTAAGTTGATGAAAAGAGATTTCTACGGATATGAACTTATTGAAAATATTTCGAAACATATAAATATTTCAGAAGGAACTATTTATCCACTCCTTAGAAGACTTAGAAAAGGTGGTTATGTTACTACTTATTTGAAAGAATCTAGTGAAGGACCACCAAGGAAGTATTATGAAATAACCGATGAAGGGAAAAGTACCCTTGAAAAACTTACTAAGGAATGGTTCAGTTTCTCAGAAGGAGTTAATAAAATAATAAAGGGGGATGATGATGAGTAGGGATCAATTTATTAAAGAACTAAAAACATATTTAAAGGGATTGCCAGTAGAAGAAATCCAAGATATACTTTTCGATTATGAAGAACATTTTCAAATAGGCCTTTCAAAAGGAAAAACTGAAGATCAGATTTCAAAGGAATTAGGAGATCCAAAGAATATTGCAAAGATGTATAAAGCTTCTTCTAAAATAAATGAAGCTGAAAGTAATCCCTCAACCCAAAATATTTTAAGAGCCATTTTTGCTGCTATGGCTCTAGGATTATTTAATTTTATAATTGTTCTAGGCCCATTTATTGCAGTAGTGGTAGTTATTATTGTTATATATTTTATTTCTATTGGCTTTGTACTTGGAGGGGTAGGAACTTTCTTTGGAACTATTGTATCCCCTTTTCTTCCTTATAAGATTTACTTAAATGTTCATCCTATTACCTCAGTATCCTTTGGAGTCGGATTAACTGCATTAGGTCTTTTGCTATTATTATTAAGTTTCTATTTGACAAGACTATTATATAAGAGCATAGTTAAATATTTAAAATGGAATTTAGACTTTATTAGAAAATAGGAGGTAAAAAATGAAAAAACTTGTTGCCATTTTAATTGGTATCTGCCTTATAGCTTTTGGTATTGGATTTTTAACATTGAATTTATCTAATAATAAATGGAACGGTAAACATGGAATTACTATTGAAGGACATAAAAATAATAAAAAGAACAAAAATAGTATAAATATAGATGAAAAAAGTACAGAAAGTTTGGATAGAATAGATAAAATAGATATTGAAGTCCCCTATGCAAATGTAAATATTAAATCAGAAAATAGAAAAGATCTTTCACTGCATTATTATGGACATATTGATCCTAGCATAAAAACTGAACTAACAACTAGAAAATCTGGTAATGAACTAATTATATTAGCCAAAAATAACAAAAGAAAAATTAGTCATTTAAAGGATATTGATTTAAACTTAGACATTATCATCCCTTCTTCTTATACAAATAATTTAGAAGTTGAACTAAATCTAGGTTCTATGGTCATTGAAGATTTAAATTTAAATAAATTAGATGTAGAAGGAGACCTTGGTAATATAATAATAAGTAATGTAAGTACAAAGGAACTAGAAGCAGATTGTTCAGCTGGAAATATTGAAATAGAAAATGTATCTTCATTAAAAAATGAATTATCCTCTAACATGGGAAATATAATAGCCAAAAACTTGTCTGGTAACTTAGAAGCTGAATCTAATATGGGGAATATAGAATTAGAATATGATGAATTTGATTATAATATTGAAGGAAAAGTTAATATGGGAAATATGGAAATTATCCTTCCTAAAAACTCAAACCTTTCTATTAATACTGATGTAAACCTTGGAAAAATAAAAACTAACTTCCCAATGGAGATAAGTGAAAAATCAAATTCTAAACTTAAAGGTAAAGCAGGTAGTGGGAAAAATAAATTGTCTTTTACAGTAGATATGGGGAATTTAGAGATTAAATCTAGGTAGTAAATAAATTTTATAACGGGAGAGTACTCTCCCGTTGATAGACAAGTAGTAGAGAAAACCCACTAATTTTAGTGGGTTTTCATAAACCATTCTATTAATCCATAACCAATACTTTTAGATTTTTTAGTTACTTTTTCTATTTCATCTTTACTAAACCAATCAGCATGAACTATTTCATTCTTATCTTCTTGAATTTCCCCTTCTAAGTATTCTGCAGTAAAACCAATCATCATTGAGTTAGGAAAAGGCCAAGGTTGATTATCAAAATACTTAATGTTTTTAACTTTAATACCTGTTTCTTCATAAACTTCTCTCTTTACACATTGTTCAAAAGTCTCACCATATTCTACAAAGCCAGCTATTACACTATAGACCCCTTCACTAAACCCTCTATTATGGGCAAGAAGTAATTTATCTCCTTTTGTTACTGCTACAATAATTGCTGGTGAAGTTCTAGGCCAAGTAGTATAGTTACAATTAGTACAAATCATAGCCCTTTCATCTTCACTATCCTTCTTTTTCATTTCATTTCCACAACTACCACAATACTTATTAGATTTAATCCAATTTAATAAAAGTAAGCCCTTAGCTGCAGCTAAAAATTCTTCTTCATCAAATATAGTAGTCAATGCTTTTAAATCTACAAATTTGTAGTTATCCAATTGATCTTCTACATTTACCTCCCCACTAAAACAATTATACCCTTCACAAGCACCCATACATTGAATATTATCTATATGTAGGTTTAAATCATTTAGATCTTTTCCTGTTATTACAGTAATTTCATCTCCATCTTCTTTTACCAATAATTTATCATCTGCAAATACATACCATAGGTCTTCATGGCTAATACAGCGTAAAGGTACTACTGAAGGTTGAAACTCTATGTATTTGTTCAACATTATTTATCGTCTCCTTGAAATGTGAAATTTTTAGTTACTGTTTTATTATAACATAGAGGGGAAAAGTTAATAAATTGAGGTTTCAAGTTTATTCTGGATATACTTATATATAGGATAGGTACAAATCACTCATCAAAATTAAAAGAGATCTTGTGCATTTTTAACGAAACTAATACTTTTTACTATTGTTCTGCTTATTAAGAAGGATTTTTAGATATGTATAGAGAACATTTTAGATATGTAGAACTTTAAGAATCTTACAAAATTTTAAGGAGGGAATATTTTGATTAATCATTTTAACAAGAATAAAAAGCTTTTTAGTTTACTTTTATCTTTAGTATTAACATTAGGTATATTTTTAGCACCACTTCATGATGTTGTATTTGCAGAGGATGCAGAAGATATAACAGAAATAACTATAGTTCATACAAACGATACCCACGCTAGAATAAAAGAGGGAGTAGGCTTTGCAAAAATATCTACTATAGTCAATGGACTTAAAGAAGAAAAAGGTAAAGAAAATGTATTATTACTAGATGCTGGTGATACATTACACGGTCTACCATTAGCATCAATACCTAAAGGTAAATCTATAGTAGATGTAATGAATCTTGTAGGCTATGATGCAATGGTGCCAGGAAACCATGATTTTAATTATGGATATGACAGATTGTTAGAATTAAATGACATGGCAAAATTCCCAATAATTGCTGCTAATATGCAACCTGAACCTGAAACTGGAATTAGACTTTTAGACAAGTCTATTATCAAAGATATTGATGGCTTAAAAGTAGGAATATTTGGACTTGCTACTCCAGAAACAAAATATAAATCTAATCCGAAGAATACAGAAGGGATAGAATTTAAAGCTCCAGTAGAAGCTGCTAGAAATATGGTAGCTAAATTAAAAGATGAAGGTGCAGATATAATAATTGCACTATCCCATTTAGGTATGGATGAAGAAACTGCTAAAAATGAAAGAAGTACAACTGTTGCAGCTCAAGTAGAAGGTATTGATTTAATAATTGATGGCCATAGTCATTCAACTTTAAAAGAAGGAAAAATTATTAATGGTACATTAATAGCTCAAACAGGTTCTCACACTAATAATGTTGGTGTAGTAGATATTACAGTTAAGGATGGAAAAATTAGTAAAGAAGCAAGACTAATAACTGCTGAAGAAGCCGAGAATATTAATGAAGATAAAGAAGTAGAAGCTTTAATAGAACGAATAGAAGAAGAAAACAAAGAAATTACAAGCGAAGTTATCGGTGAAGCTAAAGTAAAACTTGATGGTGAAAGAGAAAATGTTAGAGCTGGTGAAACTAATCTTGCAAACCTTATTACCGATATCATGTTAGAAGCAGGAAATGCTGATGTAGTAATAACTAATGGTGGCGGAATTAGAGCTTCTATTGAAGCAGGAGAAATTACAATGGGTGATGTAATTGCAGTACTACCTTTTGGAAACTATTTAGTAGTAAAAGAAGTTAAAGGTAGCGACATATTAGCTGCTCTAGAACATGGTACTAAAGCATATCCAGAACCATCAGGTGGATTCCCACAAGTAGCAGGTATGACTTATAAATTAGATCTGAGTGCAGAAGTTGGAAATAGGGTCCATAGTGTAGAGGTGAATGATGAACCCCTTGATTTAAATAAAACTTATAAACTTGCTACAAACGACTTTATGGCTGCAGGCGGAGATGGATATACATCACTTGGTGGTGGGGAATTAATAGTTGAACTACCAGGCTTAGATGAAATAGTAGCTGAAGGTATTAGAGATATGGAAGCTGTAGAGGGTAAACTAGATAAAAGAATGACCGTTGAAGACAAACCAGTAGTTGAACCTGAAGAACCAAAAGAAGAAGATAAAGAAGCTGCTGATGAAGTAATTAATATAATAGATGAGTTACCTGAAGAAATTACTTTAGAAAACAAAGAAGCAGTAAAAGAAGCTAGAAAAGCCTATGATGCATTAACAGAAGAACAGAAAGCACTTGTAACTAATATTGATAAATTAGAAGCTGCAGAAGCTAAAATATCTGAACTTGAAAAAGTAGATGAAGATGAAAAACCTGGTGAAAAGCCTGGCGAAAAACCAAAAACTAAGCCGGAAAAACCAACTCCAGAGAAGCCTAAAGGAAAAGGTAGCTTACCTAAGACTGGTGCAGCTCCTTGGGCGGCAACAGGTTTAGTTGGTGCTTTAATGGTTGCAGCTGGTTGGAAATTAAAAAGGAAAAAATAGTAAGGTTAATTAATATGGGAGTCCTAAGGACTCCCATATTTTACATAAATCTTTCTTTTCCTTTGTCTTTAAAGTAATTTTCAAATCTATCAATAGAAGAATTAATTATTAACTCTTCAGGCATATTAATTGACTTTAATAACTCTATTGCTTTATCTAATCTTCCTACATCAAAAGAAATATGACTATCACTATTTACGATTATTGGAACACTATGTTTCTTACATAATAGGGCAATTTCACGACAATTTTCTTCGCTTCCCTTTCTGCTAGTTCTAAAAGAACTATTATTAATTTCTACTAAAGTATTTGTTTCTTTTGCTTTTAAAACGAATTTTCCCTTATCTATAGGGAATTTAGGATTTCCAGAATGAGCAATTATATCTACATTTTGATTTTTCATTACTTCTAATAAAGCTTTTGTATTTCCTTCCATATCCCATGGTTCAATACATGCATCATGTAGTCCTGCAATTACTATATCTAAAGCTTCTAATAATTTATCTGGTACATCTAATTTACCTTTTTGATCTAATATATTAGCTTCTACACCTTTTAATATTTCCACCCCATATATTTTTTCTGGAATTACTTTTTGATTTCCTATATGAAAAATATGAGGTCCTCCTGGCATTTCAGGCCCGTGTTCTGTTATTCCTACATACCTTAATCCTTTCTTATTAGCTTCCTTTGCTATTTCTTGAATAGTACTATAGGCATGACCACTTACTATTGTATGATTATGCATATCTATTAATATTTCCATTGATTTTAGCTCCTTTCTACATTAACAAATTTTATTATAACATAAAAGACATGGAAATTTAATCCATGTCCTTCTTATTATAAGTTTTTCTTCACAAAGTTTTAAGTACAGGCTCATGACCATTTTTGCAATAAGCTCTACACTCCAGGATTTATTCATAAGTCCCTTTTCTTAATAATTTAGTATCTTCCATCATTAATTCTCCCTTAGCAATAACAGCTTCTAGTTCTAAGTTTTTATTAATAATTAATAAATCTCCATCAGATCCTTCTCTAATAATACCTTTTTGGGGATAAATATTTAGAGCCTTTGCGACATTTATTGTTGTAAATATTAAGGCCTCTTCTAAGTTAAAACCCAAATCTAAAACCATAATCTTAACTTCTTCATAAAGGCTATTTACTGGTGAAGCTCCTATTTCTATAATATTTCCCTTTTCATCATAGTTAGACCAGCTTCCATAACCATCTGAACTAAAAGTTATATTTTCTAATGGAACACCTTCTCTTTTAGCCCTTTTAATAACTCTACCTGGTCTTAATTCATTCTGTGAGCCACAAGTTAAGTCAATTATTCCACCCTTTTTTGCAAAATCAAAAGCTTCCATTAATAATCCCTCTTTACGATTTACATGAGTTGGTCTAAAAGTTCTAATAGGTATTTCTGTTTCTTCTAATACTTTATTTATTGGCTGAAGGCTCTTTTCTCCATCTCCCATATGAGCTACCACAATACCAGCCTTTCCAGCTAGCATTCCCCCTACTCTTGCTTCTGATGCTAATCTTGATAACTCTTCATAGGATAAAGTAGATGATCTATGGTCTGATAATGCAATTTTCACTCCTATTATTTCATCAATAAATACTATATCTCTTTTTACTGAATTAGTTAATGTTGGTGAAGGAAATTCATAAGACCCTGTATAGACATAAGCAGATATTCCCTCTTCTTTTAAAACCTTAGCTTTTGATACAAGGTTTTCTACACTTCTTGTTGTAGAATCTGTACCTAGAAGCCCTACTACAGTAGTTATACCTGCTTCTAAAAGTTTTGATAATTGAATTTCTGGTACTCTTGTCCTAAAGCTACCTTCTCCTCCGCCTCCAGTAATATGAACATGATTATCTATAAATCCTGGAACTAATTTTCTATTCTCTCCATTTATTACTTTAATTTTATTAGAAAACTTTTCTATTTTATCTTCTATTAAAGCAATTTTACCCTTAACAATCAATATATCTTTTTTCCCTATGTATTTAGGACTATAAACTTCTATATTTTTAATTAATATCATAATATTAATCACACCCGCAAATGTTTGATAGTTTTATATCCATAGTAAAACTGCAATTATCATCCATAGTATTATAGATTTCCTGAATTAAATTAAGTATTTTATTCTTTTCTCCTCTTATAGTTGTAGAAAGTATCCCTATATCTTCTTCTAATTCATAAGATTTAATTATATCTAATACTTTATTTACATCAGATATATAATTTTCACTTTCAATAGGAATAAAAGCAATTTCACATGATGCTATTTTTGCCATAGAGCACATAGAAATCCCCCTTTTTCTGTCTTTGATAATTCCAGTTCCTTTTCCATACTTATATCTTCTTCAGCTGCATTGGGTGGAATAAATAGACAAATATCTATATCTATTAACTTATCTTCTTTCCAAGATTTTAAATCCTCTATAGTTTTAAAGTTTGCATATTTAAACACAGTGCTTTCTTGAAAATCCTCAGATAAATATAGTTCTCCCCACTTACTATCTTTATTTATAGTACCAATTAAAATATATTCATCTTTCTTAACTACTCTAAAAATTTCCCCTAAGGCAATCTCAGGTTTTTCTATAAATTCAAATGCAGCCATAGAAAATACTCCATCAAATATTTCATTTTCAAATTTTAAATCATAAACATCCATATTATAAAATTCTATATCCAAATCTTCTTTTTCTGCCTTCTCTTTTGCAACTTCCAACATTTCTTCAGATATATCTATTCCCACTACTTTACAGCCCATTCTAGCTAATTTAATACTAAAATTACCTGTTCCGCAACCTACATCTAATATTTTCATGCCTTTTTTCACTTTAAAAAGATTTAAAGCACATTCTGTTTCTACTTTATCTACATAATAACCCATTTTTGTTTCATACCATTCATCATAATAATTAGCTTCTTTATCAAATACGGCCATACTAACACTCCTTAATCTAATATTATTGATTGTCTTTCTCTAATCTTTCAAAAAAACATTTTCTACATAAAGGCTCATATTCATCAGAAGCCCCTATCTTTATTCTTTCAACATCATCGGTTTTCCTATGACTTACCCAAGCATCAGTACCACAACCTACGCATACAGCATGATGCTTATATAAATAATCAGACAAAGGCATTAACTCCTTAACTACTTCAAAAGGTTTACTAGAAAAGTCCATATCTAATCCTGCCACTATTACTGTCAAATCCTTTGCTAAAAAGCTATTTATAATTTCTACTATTTTTTCCTTTTCGCCACCTATGAATTGTACTTCATCTATAGCTATAACTTGAGGTTTTAGCTCCTCACAATATTCTTTTAGTTCATAGATATCCTTTACTAATATGGCATTTAAAGATGTTAGATCATGAGTCACTATTTCACTTCTATCGAACCTATTATCAACTATAGGTTTAAATGCTATAGTACTATATCCTGCAATTGTAAATCTTTTAACATCCTTCTCTAAACTGGAAGTTTTACCTGAGAACATTGATCCAGTATGTACAATTAATTTACCTTTATATTGATGCACTTTTTATCACCCTTTAACCAATTTATAAATGCCATTATATCATAATTTAAAACCTGACACATAATAATACTTCTCTGAATAAAATAAAGTAACGCAGGATTGGCTAAAAGGAGGAATATCAATGGAGGAAAAAAAAATAGTCGAAATAAATAACATAAGTATGACTTATCATACACTTAAAGGTGAAACAGAAGCTATTAAAAATATTAATTTAGATATATATGAAGGTGAAATAGTAGTCATTGTAGGTCCTAGTGGTTGTGGTAAATCTACCTTATTATCTATAATTTCCGGGTTAATACAACCTACTAAAGGGGAAGTTGTTGTCAATGGGAAAACTATTACTAAACCTTCTAAAGATATAGGATATATGTTTCAAAGGGATCATCTTTTTGAATGGAGGACAATATTAGAAAATGTATTAATAGGTCTAGAAATACAAGGTAATGTAAATAAAGAGATTTACAACCAGGCAGAGAAATTACTTGATGCTTATGGCTTAGGGGATTTTAAAAATAGTTACCCAAGACAGCTTTCAGGAGGTATGAGACAACGGGCAGCTTTAATACGCACTCTAATAACAGAGCCAGAACTTTTATTACTCGATGAACCTTTTTCAGCCCTTGACTATCAAACTAGATTAGCAATAGCTGATGAAATTGGTATTATATTAAAAAAAGAAAAAAAGACTGCTTTAATGGTCACCCATGATATTGCTGAGGCTATTTCTATGGCTGATCGAATTGTCATTTTATCAAAGCGCCCAGCAATAATAAAACATATTATTCCTATAGAATTAACTTGCCCAAATAAAATAAGGACACCTATGAAATGTAGGGAAGCTCCAGAATTTAGACATTACTTTAATACTATTTGGAAAGAATTAGATGTACATGTAT
>NFYZ01000109.1_pt1 | contig 10287 bp, 18 predicted proteins | sample 1092561 | NCBI WGS metagenome assembly NFYZ01 (sample SAMN03609887, study PRJNA323583) | gut metagenome | isolation source: feces | host: Rattus norvegicus | place: Malaysia | collected 2013 | reverse complement strand
ATTTAATATGTCAAAAGATAGACCTCCACCCTCTTAGGGTTAAATAATAGATAAGATAGATAGATTGATGACTTTATTATAAAAAAATAAATTTAATATGTCAAAAGATAGACCTCCACCCCAGTAAAAAAGATATTATTGAAACTTGATACCAATATATATTATATCATTTATTTTTACAATAAATTGATACTTTGAGTTGCTTTAAAAACTTTCATATTATTATTAACATTGAATTTAAGGTATCAAGCGTTAACTCATCAAGTAAAAATATTATAACAATTGGAGTTAGTTAAAGCGAATTTCTTAACTAAGTGGTTCGAACCCACCTTGATGAGCAAGTTGTTTCCATATCTAAAAATTTGTTAAACGTTGATTGTGTAGTTGGTGGTTTATCACCTTTGTATTAAGCGTGATATTCCACCAATCTATAACAATAATTAACACAAATTTATTTGGTGGAATGAAAAAAAATTAGTACCTTTGCAACAGAAATAAAACAATAAATAGGAGATATAAATTATGAACAAGAATTTTGCTGAATTTCTCAAAGAAGTAAAGAAGAATATACCAAACGCAGTTGATGATGATATTATTTCATTTATCGCTGAGAATGGTATTGGGTCAATTGATGATTTTATCTTAGGCTTTCAGAAAGAGGAGGAGAAGAAACATGAAAGAGAAAATACGGATTTGCCTAAACAAGTCCTTAATGCTACATTGGCTATGGATGATGAGATTGTCCGAATGGTTTGGAACATGGCTAAGGTAGCAGCAACAAAGGATAACATTTCCGAGTTTGTGTTCAGTCTCAACAATACTGACGACTTGGATATGATTAGAGCAACATTAGGCGGTGATGTGCTTTCAGAACTTGCACGATACATTTTGAGTAACCCTTCTCGCAAGTATATCACGCTTACAAAGAATGTAAGTCTTCCTTTCAAGTTGGTAAATGTTGATGAAATTAAGGAAAACCTTAAATGTGCTTGGAATGAAATTTTCCCTTTAATCATGTCATATCCTTCCATTTTTACGCACATGGATGGTCATGATACTGACATATTGTATTATGATGAGGTTGTTGCGCCTATCATCTGCAAGCAACTTGGCATTAAATATTGTGTTAGCGTATGATTTGCAGTAGTAAAATGACTGTTGAAGAGAGTATAACTCTCTCAATTAAGAAAGTGATACATAACGTATATTTCAAGAACGTAAACTATCTTAAACGTTTCTTGGAAACAAATATATTGGTTACTCTTCCGAGATTTGATATTGAGGAAATTGACGATAGTCATTCACATATCATTATGTATTTCGACAACAAAAGAGTGATATGCGTGATTACTTGGAGAAACACAACAAGTAATAACGATGACGGAAGAGTTGTATGTAATCTTGAACTTTTGTCATAAATCTAATTTATAAAGATTAAACATGTTATAATTGCTCTCTAAGGCACGATTATCTTATCGGTGCATAACTTTACAATCCAAGGGTAGAAAGTGCCTTAGACGCAATTTAAATTAATCTCTTATTAGCGTTGAAGTGTTTGTGAAAATGGTATTCAACGCATTTTTATTAAAATAATGGAAATATGATAGGAATGTATTTGTAATTTAATTTTACAATATATGCAAGTTCGATTCTTGTAATTTCCACAAAAGCATAATAATCTCCTAAAGGGTAGCTGAATAAGTTTGGATATTAAAAATCTTAACAAGATTCAGTTGCCCTTACTTTGTTAATTGATGTTAATGAATTTGGCTATATCAAATTTATTTAGTACCTTTGCAACAGAAAAAAGAAATAACAAAAATATTAATTATAACATAACATATATGAAAAAGTTTTTATTTATTATTATATTCGCCTTTGTTTCAATGACTTATCTTACATCTTGTAAGACTAAGATTAACAAAGAAAGAAAATTCATTACTCTTGATTCAATGGCTTTGTACACATTTACAAATGATAGTTTATACATTGATGCAGCCATAAGCGGTTGCCCTATAATATCTTGTAAACTCAAGCCTATCAATAGGTATAAATTTTATAGTGTTTCCACTATTCATGACCTATATGAGGGTAACAGCATTTCTGTTGATACAATTATTATTCGTCATATTCATTATACGTCTTATGATAAGAATAGTATGTATGAGTTATCATTCGGCAATAAGTTTAAAGATACTATAATGGTTTACAAATAAGCATAATATAGCAACAAGTTTAACAATTTAAAATAATAGGAGATTATAAATTATGGAGTACAATGATGTGTATAATACTATTTCAAGAAAGATTGAAAAGTATGTGTATGTTTCAGATGGAAAGAAACATGAGATAAGATTGTTTATCTCTAAAGAGAATTATATTTGTGTTGCCCCTAAAAGAGCACGTAAATATGGCTATGTTGTATCTGTATCTGAAATGGATAAGTGGGATAGCCTTACAAAGGTCAATAAGGGCAATAAAACCGATTTGGTGAAACGTATGCGCAAACGTGCTGAAAGCGGTATTGAAATGCTTAATGAAAGCGGTTTGTGGCTTGACATAAAGAATGAGTTGATGAAATTTATTGATTTGTCAGATGATGATATTAGAAGAGATTTCATTGACGGAGACATATATGAAACATATCTAACAAAGAAATATGATTGGTTAAAAAGTTATCAAGTTTTCTTTGCGTTAAAAGCAAAAAAATGTTGGAAAAATCCTTCATTTAGTAAGTATGATTTCAGTAAGGATAATGTCATCGATTACTTCAAACGTTCTATTAGTGACAAGAAACCTATCAGATTTACTTGGAGAAACGTATATGACAATACGTTAGAGATTATTAATGATAATGACAATTACAGAGGTTTCTATTCAGAAGAGTTTAGAGGTTGCGGTAACGGACATTATTACTTGCTCTTTGACGCTACACATGCGATATTCTACGAAGACGATTAATAGATAAGATATAATGGTGCTACAAGTTATGGAAATATAGCTTGTAGTGCCATTTATTTGTGTTATAGGTGACTTTTTTGTTAAAAAGTGTATAAACATTTGGTGGAACAGGAATTTTTTAGTACCTTTGCAGCAGAAATAAGAAACAACAAGTTTAACAATTTAAAAAAAATAGGAGATTAGATTATGATAGTAAATTACATTGACATTAACTTTTCTGCTTCTGCCATACAAGAAGACTTCAACGAAGCAGTTATAATAGCAATATCAGCTGCAAAGTCAAATCCATCTGTAATATCAAAAGTTAGGGCTATTGTACGAAACGATAGCGATAAGGTGGAGTTGTTCAACGCTTTCTATGAGTACAACGAAGAGACTTATAAATATGAGTTCAAAGTTTTGTACTTTACTGAAAGAATGAAATCCATTGGTATAGTATCTCCAAGTGGCAATGACATCAAGAGTTACGTCTATGTCGTGTCATGGAATAAAGTATGGGATTGTGAGTTGATTGATAACTCCAACAAAGTATTCGCTTCAAAGGAAGATGCGTTCAAGTTCTATATGGATTTAAAGAAAGACGAAATGGATTTAATCAATGATAAAGGAGTTAGTGATGATTGGGTTGAGAATGATGATAATTGGCAAGACTTAGATACAGGAAACGCTGTTTGGGAATACTACAAAAACTATGAATATTCAAATTACCATTCTTGCCTTTACGTAGACAAGAGAGAAGTCTTGTAGGAATGATGAAATAAAGTGTTAAAAGGTGCTAAAGGATTTGGTAGATACCAGAAATTTTAGTACCTTTGCATCAGAAAAAGAGATAAACAAAACAAGTTTAGCAATTTAAAAATAATAGGAGATTAGATTATGTATACAAATGCAAAAGTTTGGGTTTGCGTCAACAATTCTGACTTAGGTAAAGTAAGAAAAGTTGACATTTCTAACATAAAGTTAGTTAAAGACACTTCGTTGAACATTACACTTAATAAAGTTAAGGAGGTTGTTGGTAATGTCAAATTATGTAAATATATAGGCTTTTACGTACATCGTGAGGGCGAAATTGATTTGCTTGGCAAAGAGTTGATTAACAATTTCAATAGCTATGAAAAAGCGTTGAATCTTGCATTACTCGGTGACGAATCATACATTTCTAATGGTAAGGTTGCTCCTGATTGTGGTTGTGCTATCCACCATTGGGATTTTACAAAACCATTTTTGTATGATGCCCTCGATATTGACTATGACACTATATATGTAGATTATATTTTCTATTCAGGAAAATGGTACGTAAGAATTGGTAAAAAATGGGCATTGCTTGAACCTATGATTGAGAATATGATTGAAATTTGTTAAGGAATATTAAAAATCCTGTAAATATTTGGTGGATTGGAAAAAACTTAGTACCTTTGCAACAGAAAAAGAGATAAACAAAACAAGTTTAACAATTTAAAAGATAGGAGATTAAGATTATGGCAGAAATTGTAATTAACAACTTTTTCATTCAGAACAACATTGTGAATTGCTCTGAAAATGTAAAGAAGAAAGAAGAGAAGAAAAATGGTGTCTTCGTTAATCAAGTATTAAAGGAGACACTTAAATTACCATCTCCGATATTGAGAAACATTTGGAATGCTTTTATTGATGAAAGTTCTTCCTATGGCGAAGATTCATACGTATATGATTCCGAAGACTATGACGATTTGGAAGACTTGCACGAAAACATCATGAGTGAAATGGAGTTTAACAGAATTTTCAAGGCTGTTAAGGGTAAGAGATATTTCCAGTGTGTATGGACTTCACAAAATCACAACACTATCAATATCGTTGACCCTAAAGATTTGATTACACGCTATTGGGGTGATATAATTACAAGCATAATTAATTTCCCTTATTGCTATAAGGTGTTTTATCCAGCAAGCGATAAGAAAAACCCATTTTTCTATTATGAGGAAGTTGTTGTGCCTATCGTTTGTGAAAGAATTGGTGTCGAATGCCTTTGTAATAAGTAGGATATGACGGATATGGCTTTGGATTTGTTGGTTTGGGCAATTGCTTTTGTGATTGCCCTTATCATATACAAAATTACAAAAGAATAGATTTGAATTTTGTTGTATGAGATTATGGTTGATGATTTTTTGAAAAAATACTATATCAAGATTTTGGATAAAACCAAAAAAGATATTCATGATTGTAGAGTTTACTTTTATGACTTTAAAGGTAGATACTCACGTCTTCAAGATATAGAAAGGAATATCCAACAACTTGGTATCAATACAAATGGTTATGACGATGACGGACGTGACGGATATGTTCTTATTGATAACATATCAGTAGATGACATCAAAACATTACATGCCCATTATCATGAGTGTTTATCTATTGATAATACATTTTATGGGGATAAACCTTTTGATGAGATAAGATTGTCATTAAAATTTAATAATAATAAGATTATAAAAGAATGTAATAGCGTGTTGGGAATTACAAGTTAAAAGATGTTAAGGAATTTGGCTATATCATATATATTTAGTACCTTTGCATCAGAAACAAAGAAATAACAAATTTAAATAATATAATATTATGGCAAAGTTTAAATTAGCATGTAATCAAGTTGTAAGATTGCGTAATGGCAAATTGGGAATTGTTGTTTGTTTCAACAACACTCCTTCACATATCGTGTTCAGTTCTTTCACAAGTCCTATCACAAAGTGGGATGAAAACCTAAAGCACACTAATACCAACTACGACATTGTAGAGGTCTATGATGGCTCAAAGTTGGAAAACCCTATGGACGGATTCAAGAAACGTAAGGTAGCTGAATTGGAAGTGTTATACGCTGAACAATAGTTAAAATACAATAGGTAGAAGTCCTGCCAAATTTACGCTTGCGGACTACCCAACTGTGAATGAACTTGAAATATACTAAAAAGCAGTGGTAGGTTGAAACAAGAAACTGATAATGAATGAATATTCAAGTTTCAGTAGGCTTGTGTAAATGAAAAAGAAATCGAGGTGGCTATGTAGCCTAAAGACCTATCTCGGAATTGCTTGTGAAAGTAGTTTCGAGATTTTTTTGTTAATTGATGTTAAGGAATTTGGTAATATCAGATTTATTTAGTATCTTTGCATCAGAAATAAAGAAACAAAGTTAAATTTAAAAGATAGGAGATTAAGATTATGAAAAAGAAATTAATAGGAAAATGGAAGAAAGGTAATATCATTCTTGAAATCTTTGATAAGAATGGAGTTCCTTACGTAAGAACCACAGAGGTTTTTGATGAAAATCTTTCAGAAGTATCAGATTTGGAAGAATTTGAAAACTTTGAGAAAGGTGAAACCACTTTGCTTGATATTCTTGAATATTATGATATGAGTGGTGCTGAAAAGATTGATTAAATTTTTTTTTGTGATTTTTTATTATAAATTTTACTATCCGATTGCTTGTGAAAGTAGTCGGATATTTTTTTGGATATTTGAAATATTATTTATATATTTGCAATGTGGAACAATATTATAAGAATTAATGAGGTAATGTTCTTATAATGTTTCATAATATTATATATTAAGGAAGAAAACCTTTTTAAATTGACTTTGGTTGTACGTTGGGGAGCGTACAACCTTTTTTTTGTTAATTAGTTTTAAAACTCCTGTAATTATTTGGTCATATCAAAATTATTTAGTATCTTTGCATCAGAAATAATAAAGAGACAAATTTAAGTTTAACATTTAAAAAATACGATTATGGCAAATAACAAGTTCTATATTGTATCATCATCAAAGAATGGTGAATACACAAAGGGAGACAAGTTGTCTGCAAACTATCTCATTGATGAGTTTGTAAGCGGTCTTGACAGAAATAATAGTAATGACGCTGATACAATTCAGTGGATGAACGAAAGCAAGGAAAACGGAACACAAGATGAATGTGTTGAGTTTATTTCAAGCATTTGGGGATTGTCATTAAAGAAGTGTTAGAGATATGAAAAAGGAATATAAAGTTGGAGATAAGGTTACATTGGAGGTAGTTAAAACTGATACCGCATCTTGCAGCGGTTGTTTCTTCAATAGTAAGGACTTATGCGACATTGGAAAGATGTACCCATGTGGAGCAAGGGAGCGTTCTGATAACAACAATATTGTTTTCAAGGAAGTTAAATAGAAGATTGTTAAAAGGTATTAAGGAATTTGGTTAATTCAAATTTATTTAGTACCTTTGCATTAGAATTAAGAAACAACAAGTTTAACAATTAAAAGATAGGAGATTATAGATTATGGCAATTAAGATTAACGAACCTAATCATGAGGAAGTGATTGAGGTTAGGCTTTCAAGAGAGAAGACACCTATTGCTTTCAAGGATAAGTTGGACGAACTCATGGAAGAGGGAGCGTTTAACACCAAGGAGGAAGCAACAGAGTGGATTGAGAATAGTACCTTTGTAATGGAAATGTACTACGAGAAAGGTCAAGGTCTCTTTTTGGTTGAGAGCGAGGCAATAGGTAATTGTGACATAGTATCACCTTACACCAAAGAAAAATTGGTTGAAGAATAAATTGTTAAAAGGTATTAAAGAATTTGGTTAATTCAAATTTATTTAGTACCTTTGCAACAGAAATAAGAAAACAAAGTTAAATTTAATATAGGAGATTAAGATTATGGAGAAAATTGTAAGAGTTTACTACACTTCATTCATTGATATTCCTTGTGAGAGTGAAAACTTCTCCAATGAAAAGGAAATGGTTGAGTGGGCTAAGGATAACTCAGGTGACTTCTTTAGTTATCAAGAAGTATCTGACAACTTGTCAAAGGACGCCGAGGTTGTTGACCTTTAAAATAATATTTAATAAAATAATAGGAGACCAAAATATGAGTACACGTTCATTTGTTTATGTGAAAATCAAGGAGGAGGATAAAGGCAAGACAAAGAAAGCCGATTTGATAGAGGTAGGTCTCTTGGATGGTGATACACTTTGCTATGAAGATAAAGGGAACGTTGCAAAGGATAAAATCAAAGATGTTGAGCTGAATGGTAACTACATCGGTTTCTATCATCATTTTGATGGCTATCTTAGCGGTCTTGGAAGAACCTTGCTTGAACATTTCAATACCTACGATAATATTTTGAACATTGCCCTGCTTGGTGATGAATCAACCATAGTTAATGGCGATATTAACCCTTATTGCTCAAGGGAAAGAGAACGTTGGGACAATGTCAAGCCGACAGTGAAAGATGAGTTAGGAAGTAGAGAATACAAGTACGAATATCTCTTTGATGATGATAAATGGTATTATCGACACAAAGATAATGATTGGGCTCTTCTAACTATTGAAGAAATTAATAAGGTTTAAATCTGATTATTAATAATGTTAAAAGGTACTAAATAATTTGGTTTTGTAAAAATAATTTAGTACCTTTGCATTAGAAAACCGAAAGAAATATCATTATGAAAAAAGATGACAAAATTCTATTGATGTATTCAAACAAGGAGGACTTGCTTACCAATAATCAGATTTTGAAAGTTTACTTTGAAATGCCGTCAGCGTCATTGGCAGATTTGGCTGAAAAGATACTTTTGCAGAAATACAACAGAAGAAATCAAGAAATAATGGTTAAGAAAGCTATTAACAAGATACGTGGAACGAGGTCTGCTGAGGTGGATATTCCTCGTTTTAACTACAAGGAAAAGGTGTGTGACATTCTTTCGACATTTGTCCATACTCGGTTTGGGAATATTATCTCACAGATTAGGAATGGCAATAACAAGTATCCTACGACATTAAGGGACTTGGTTGAAAGTTTTGACAGAAAATAAAGAAATTTCTTTAATCATAAATCTCCATAGGGATGGTATGGTATAAGTGCAATAGACCATGAAGTCAAAGGGCATATTTGCCTAACATGGCTTACTCTTTTACCTACCATCCTAACACTTAAAAAGTGTTAATTAATTGGTTGTTATTTGGTTACGTGAAATATTTTTAGTACCTTTGCACCAAGAAAAATAAATGAATTAATATAATTGGAGATTATGACAAATACAATTACAAACCCTTACAGAGGTTTTAAATCTGTTAAGTATTCCAACCCACTTGAAGAAATCAAGAATTATGTGGGAAAGAACGGACTTGTACCTTTTGAGCATGGATATAAGAACCCTCATTTCAAGTTCCATGGTGAAGTCTATGAATGCTCAATGATTAGTGAAACAACAGCATATTGCATGAAAATCCTTTCAGCAAAAGAAAGAAGAAGAAGTAATCTGCTGCTTGGTAAATTGACAAAAACACAACTCAATAAACTACTCAATGAAATGAAGAGATATGAGTTGTATTGCCGATATGAAGCATAGGAAATTAATCTAAATCTCCAAATTTGCGTTCTAAGGCGTTATTATCTTATCGGTGCATAACTTATCCACCCAAGGGTAGAAAGTGCCTTAGACGCAATTTAAATGGCATTGTGGGGGATTTTTCAAGATATTAGTTAAACTGAAATAGCATTAAACGAATTTTATAGATAATCTTTGTAGCTTTTGAAGGTAAATTTAATTTGTACATGTCTTGCTCGGAACCGCTTGTGAAAGTAGTTTCGAGCCTTTTTTTTGTTAATTGAAGTTAAGGAATTTGGTTAATTCAAGAAAAGTTAGTACCTTTGCATCAAGAAATAAAAAGAAAACAATAGGAGATTAAGATTATGAAAAGAACTTTAAAAGTTGGTGACATCATCAAGATTTTTACAAAAAATAGAAAAGATGCTTGGTTGGACTACACTGTGAAAATTGTAGAAGTTACAAGCAGATGTGCAAAGGGAAAAGAAATGTTCAAAGACGGAAGTCTGTATTGTTGTGGAACATATCGCTTTAACCGAAACTATGACGATTCAGACCTTAAAGCAAACGTTTACGGAAGAGACCCTTTCGATTGTTGGAACAGAATGGTCATACCTCAAAACATAGAGGTTTGGAGAAAGATTCCACGATTTGAAGACGCTTATGAGGTATCTCAATTCGGAAGAGTTAGAAATTTCAAAACTAACCACATTCTCAAACCATACACATCAAAGTCACACAGACACCAACAAGTGATGTTGAGATTAAACGATGAGTTCAGAGAACAACACGGAGTATCCCATTTGGTTATGGCTGCATTCAATCCTACATTGGTTCGTGTAGGATTTGGAGAGAAAGTGGTTTATCACAAAGACGGAAATCTTAAAAACAATAGATTGGAAAATCTATATGTTAAATAAAAATTAATTGGAAGTAGAGGTTTAATTTAAATCTTTATTTCCAATTTTCTTTGTTTTTTACAAAAAAAAA
>NFYZ01002401.1_pt1 | contig 10299 bp, 6 predicted proteins | sample 1092561 | NCBI WGS metagenome assembly NFYZ01 (sample SAMN03609887, study PRJNA323583) | gut metagenome | isolation source: feces | host: Rattus norvegicus | place: Malaysia | collected 2013 | reverse complement strand
AATCATATTCATCATGGTAATAAATTAAATATTGACACAAGAGAAATTGTTTGGAAAAGAGTACTAGATATGAATGATAGAGCCTTAAGAAATATAGTTGTAGGTCTTGGTGGAAGAACTAATGGAGTTCCAAGAGAAGATGGCTTCGATATAACTGTAGCTTCAGAAATAATGGCTATATTAGGATTAGCAAATGATCTAGAAGATTTAAAGGATAGAGTGGGAAGTATTCTTGTAGCTTATACTCATGATGGAGAACCTGTTTTTGCAAGAGATTTAGAAGTTGATGGAGCTATGACACTTTTATTAAAAGATGCAATTAAACCTAATTTAGTTCAAACATTAGAAAATACACCTGCATTTGTTCATGGTGGACCTTTTGCAAATATTGCTCACGGATGTAATACAATATTAGCTACTAAAATGGCTATGAAATTATCAGAATATACTATTACAGAAGCAGGATTTGGTGCAGACTTAGGTGCGGAGAAATTCTTTAATATAAAATGTAAATTTGCAGAAATAGATCCAGATGCTGCAGTAATAGTTGCTACCATTAGAGCACTTAAACATCATGGTGGAGCAGGAAAAGATGAATTAAATGATGAAAACTTAGAAGCATTAGAAAAAGGTTTTGGAAATTTAGAAAAACATATAGAAAATGTTAAAAAATTCGGTGTGCCTGCAATAGTTTCAATAAATAAGTTCCCAACAGATACAGACAAAGAAATCCAACTTGTACTTGAAAAATGTAAAGCATTAGGTGTTGAAGCGGTATTAACAGAAGTATGGGGCAAAGGTGGAGATGGTGCTATAGACTTAGCTAATAAAGTAGTAGAAGTTGTAGAAGATACTCCATCTAATTTTGAACTTTTATATGATTCAAATGCTTCTATTAAAGAAAAAATAGAAACAATAGCTAAAGAAGTATATGGTGCTGATGGCGTAGAATTTACTAAGAAATGTGAAAGACAAATTAAAAAGATAGAAGAAATTGGATTAGATAAAATGCCTATATGTATGGCAAAAACTCAATATTCACTTTCTGATGATCCAAATCTTTTAGCTAGACCAGAAGGATTTAATATAACAGTTAGAGAAATAAAAGCTTCCGCTGGTGCAAAGTTCTTAGTAGCACTAACTGGAAATATAATGACTATGCCAGGATTACCAACAGTACCTGCAGCTAATAAAATGGATATACTTGAAGATGGAACTATAATAGGATTATTTTAATATAATTAAAAAATCTAGGGTACTGATACCCTAGATTTTTTTGTATAATATTTAATAGGGAGGTGTTTTTATGGGTTATGAATCAAAAATAAAAAGTGAACAATTAGATGGTCTTTTTGAAGCAATACTGAAATTAGAAAATATAGATGAATGCTATAGATTTTTTGAAGATATTTGTACTGTAAAAGAATTGGAATCTATATCCCAAAGACTTGAGGTAGCAAAGTTGTTAAGAAGGAACAAAACATATAATGAAATAGAAAAGAAAACTGGGGCAAGTACTGCTACTATTAGTAGAATAAATAGGTCTCTAAATTATGGAGCCGATGGTTATAGTATAGTATTACATAGATTAGGTTATCCAGAAGCAAAGGATGAGGAATAAAAATAAAGAGATTTCTCCTATTGAGGAGAAATCTCGAATCCTTCTTTTGGTGCCCACTCTTCATATAATTCTCCTAAGGCGAAAAATCTCTTGCCTGTCTTAGAAGAATAATAACAAGTCATTAAAGATATAATAGGTTTATCTTTCTCTTCTGCTATTTCATCAGAAAGCATTTCCATGGCAGTATCAGGAACTACTACAGTATCGTATATTTTATACTTATAAATATTTTTTTTATCAGTTATAGTTACTACACTGCCTATTTTTATATCCATAAGACTTCCAAACAATAAATCTTTGTTTTTCATAAGATGGCCAGCTAGTGGATAATTTCCTTCACCCATTGTTTGTTCTGGTTTCATAGTACCAGCCCCAGCTAAAAGGTTAGAATTTGTCAACCCTTTTAATATTGGTAATCTAATATCTAAATCAGGTATTTCTATTTCACCAACGACAAAATTTTCATCAGGTTCAATTGCTCCATTCATAGCAGCATTTATATCAACATCTTCTATACTGGAGAAGTCAAATTCTACCTGGGCCTCATTATTTCTTTCTATATCTTCAGCTGTTAAATTGTCTACTGAAATTTTTTTAGATTGATATTTGATAATAATGTCAGTAATAAAAGGAGTAAGTAATAGGAAAACCCCTGCAATAATTAATACTATGGATATTATTTTTCTTATTGTTTTTTTCAACACATTCTCCCCCATATAAAATTCTCTATAAGAAAATTATACAACAAATTTACCCTGAAATGGGGTTTTTATTTAGAAAAAGGCTAAATACTTAGATATTCACACTATAAACTTTAGTAACTGCCAGAATTAAAACAATCAGCAATGATTAGGACTAAAAAATAAAAAATGAATAGCCTATTTTGTATATTCGTATATAATTATACATAATGGAATATATACAGACTTTATTATATAATGGAAAAAGGAAACAAATGTTTAACAGGATGGTGAAAAAATGGATTTTGTAAAAGGTTTAAATGAAAGACAAAAAGAAGCCGTTCTACATACAGAAGGGCCTTTATTAATTTTAGCAGGAGCTGGTTCAGGTAAGACAAGAGTATTGACTCATAGAATTGCCTATTTAATTGAAGAAAAGGATGTTTTTCCAGGTAATATTTTAGCCTTAACTTTTACTAATAAAGCAGCTAGTGAAATGAAAGAAAGAATAGCTGATTTGTTAAATGAGGATGTAGACAATATGTGGGTAGGAACTTTCCACTCCATATGTGTAAGAATACTTAGAAGAGATATAGATAAAATTGGCTATGAAAGAAGTTTTTCAATTTATGATAGAGATGACCAAATTACACTTATGAAAGAATGTATTAAGGAAAAAGATATAGATAATAAAATGTATAATGAAAGAGCTATGTTAAATGCTATAAGTGGTTTGAAAGATAGTATGACACCACCAGATTTATATATTAAAGAAAATTTTAATGATTTCTATGCAAAGAATGTAGGAGAATTATATGAACTTTATGAGAAAAAATTAAAAAAGAATAATGCTTTAGATTTTGATGATTTAATATTAAAGACTGTAGAATTATTACAAACCAATCCAACTATATTAGAATATTATCAAAAGAAATTTAGATATATATTTGTAGACGAATTTCAAGATACTAATAAGCCTCAATACCAGTTGGTAAGATTATTTGCTAAAAGATATAAAAATATATGTGTAGTAGGCGATGATGACCAATGTGTTGTTGAAGGTTCTAAGATTACTACTCCAAAGGGAAAATTATTAATTGAAGATTTAGCAGAAAATAATAAAGTTTATTCTGCTTCAGGTAAAGGAGAAACTATAGAAGGTACCGTAGAGAAAACTATAAAAAAAGAATATGAAGGACCTATTGTAAAAATAAAAACTAAATCTGGTAAAAGCATAAAAACAACTCCAAACCATATTATGTTTGGAAAACTTAATCCAGAGCCTGGAATTTACTATATATATTTAATGTATAGAAAAGATAAAGGATATAGAATAGGAGTTACACAAGGGGTTAGATTAAATCAAGAACATGGAGATAAAGTTTGGGTTTTGAAGGTTTGCCAAGACAAACAGGAAGCGGTTTTTTATGAACAATTATTTTCTATAAAATACCAGGATATAAGGGAACTTATGAAGGACTTATTATTATTTGAAGAATACCCTCACTATAGAGCAAATGCAGTTATAAAAGGACAGACTATAAGGCAAATAATCAATATATCTATGTTTAGTGGATGTAAGACAGGTGGAGATTCTGGTTGGTATAGCCATAGAATTTCTTTTAACACAAGTGGAGAAGATTTGAAGAATAAGGTTATTACCTCAGGTTTCCCTGTAAGAAATGGACAAAGGGACACGTGGAGAGTTGAAAGAGAGAGAAAGGATTATGATGATGCAGTTAAGTATGGTAAGGAATTAGAAAATCTGGATAATGGTATAGAAATAGTACAAAAAGCAAAGTTAACGGAAGAAACTAATTTTAACTATATGCCTGCTGCTCATATAAGACCTAATATGAGTATTCCAGTGTATGAAAAGGGGAAAGTAATGGAAGATATAGTAGAAGAAACTTCTATAGAAGAATATAAAGGTTTTGTATATGATATTTCCGTTCCTAATTTTAGACAATATATTTGTGAAGATATAGTTATTCATAATTCCATCTATGGATGGAGGGGAGCAGATATATCTAATATATTAGATTTTGAAAAAGATTTTAAGAATACTAAAGTTATTAAATTAGAACAAAATTATCGTTCTACTCAAAATATATTAGAAGTGGCAAATCATGTTATAAAAAATAACAATGAAAGAAAAAATAAAAAATTATGGACAGATAATAAAAAAGGAAATCCAGTAGTTGTAGAGAATTTACCAGATTCCCATCAAGAAGCATATTTTGTAGTGGATAGGATAGAAGAACTTATGGAAGAAGGGTACAGGCCTTCAGATTTTGCTATTTTATATAGAACTAATGCTCAATCTAGGTCTTTTGAAGAAGTTTTTATGAGAAAAAATATACCTTATAAACTTGTTGGAGGACTAAGATTCTACGATAGAAGAGAAATTAAAGATATAGTAGCATATTTAAATGTAATACAAAACCCTGTAGACGATATATCTTTAAAACGTATAATAAATGTTCCAAGAAGAGGAATAGGTAATGTTACTATAAACAAAATAGAGGAATATGCTAATAGGACTGGGGAAAGTATATATAGTGCTTTACTTAGTGTGGAAGAAATACCCGGATTATCAAAAAGGGCTACTAACAATCTTAATTCTTTTATAGATATGATAAATAGATTCATTGCATTGAAAGAGTTAGTAAGTGTAAAGGAATTTATAGAAGAAGTTATAGAAGAAACAGGATATGTTAAAAAATTAAAAGAAGAAGATAATATAGAGTCTCAAACTAGATTAGAAAATATAAGAGAGTTTATATCTGTAGCTATAGATTTTGAAGAAAAAAATGAAGATGGTACATTAGAAGATTTTCTAGCTTCTGTATCCCTGCTTTCTGATGTAGACAAAACAGCTGATTTGGAAAATTCAGTTACTATGTTAACAGTCCATTCTTCTAAAGGTCTAGAGTTTCCAATAGTATTTATGGTAGGAATGGAAGAAGGGCTATTCCCTATTTCTAGAGCTATGGAAGATGAGGGAGAACTAGAAGAAGAAAGAAGACTTTGTTATGTAGCTATAACTCGAGCGGAAGAGTCACTATATATTACAAATGCAAAATTGAGAACTATTTATGGAAGAACTAATTACAGCATTCCATCAAGATTTATAAATGAAATACCAGATAATTTAATATGTAGTAATAAGGAAGATGATAAGAAAATTAATCAAGGAAAAAATATAAGTTTTAAGGGTAGGCATCTAACAGTTAATAACTTTAGTACAGGTTTTAAAAATGAGAAGAAAAAAATTATTAGTGAAGGAAAAGACAATATAAATGTAGGAGATAAAATTAAACATAAAAAATGGGGAGAAGGTACAGTAGTTCAAATAAGAGATAGTAGTGGAGATAAGGAAATAACTATAGCTTTTGATAAGGAAGGAATAAAGAAATTACTTCTTTCTGTAGCGCCTATAGAGGTAATTTAGGAGGTGGCTTTGTGGAGAAAAATATAAAAAGAATAGAAGAACTTATAGATAGATTAAATGAGTTAAACTATCATTATTATACTTTAGATGATCCTTTAGTAAGTGATAAAGAGTATGATGAACTTTATGATGAATTGTCAAAACTGGAAAAAGAAACAGAAGTAATTTATCCTTATTCTCCAACTCAAAGGGTAGGAGGAGAAATACTAGATAGATTTGAAAGGCATACCCATTTAGGACGACTTTGGAGCTTGGATAAAAGTCAAAGTTCTAAAGAATTGAAGAATTGGGATAGTAGAGTAAGAAGACTTATTAACCAATACAATGAAACCCATGAAGATAAATTGCCATTACCAACTTATGTAGTAGAATATAAATTTGATGGTTTGACAATAAATTTAACTTATAGAAATGGAGAATTAGTCCAAGGGGCTACGAGAGGAAATGGATTAGTTGGGGAAGCTATATTACCACAGATAAGGACTATAAAAAACATACCTTTAAAAATTAACTTTGACGGAGTAATGGAAGTTCAAGGGGAAGGGCTTATGCCCTTGTCTGCCCTGGAGAAATATAATGAAACTAGTGATGAGCCTCTTAAAAATGCAAGAAATGCTGCTGCAGGAGCCTTAAGAAATTTGGACCCTAAGGTAACTTCAGAAAGAAATTTAGTAGGGTACCTTTACAATATAGGCTATATAGAAGGAAAAGAATTTAATACCCATTTAGATATGCTTCAGTTTTTAAAAGACAATAGATTACCAGTTTTTAATTATGCAAAAAAACTTTCTACTATAGAAGAAGTTGTTGAAGAAATTGAAAGATTAGATGAGGAAAGAAATAAATTAGATGTTTTAACTGATGGAATTGTAGTTAAATTAAATGATATGAGAACCAGAGAAGTGCTAGGCTATACAATGAGATTTCCTCGTTGGGCTATAGCTTATAAATTTGAAGCAGAAGAGACTACTACTAAATTATTAGAAGTAAGATGGAATGTAGGAAGAACAGGAAAAGTAACTCCTATTGCTATTTTAGAGCCAGTAGAAATAGCAGGTGCTACTGTAAGAAGGGCTACATTAAATAATTGGGATGATATTCAAAGAAAAGAAGTAGCTCTTAATTCAAGAGTCCTTATTAGACGCTCCAATGAAGTTATTCCAGAAATAATGGGAGTTATGGATATGGAAGAGGAGACGGAATCAATAGAAAAGCCTAGCCATTGTCCTGCTTGTGGCAGTGAATTAATACAAGATGGGGTTCATATGTTCTGCCCTAATTCACTATCTTGTAAACCTCAATTAGTATCAAGAATGGTTCACTTTGCCAGTAGGGATGCTATGGACATAGAAGGCTTTAGTGAAAAGACAGCAGAAAAACTATTTGAAGAATTAGATTTAAAAGATATACCAGATATATATGAATTAGAGTATGAAGATTTAATAAAGTTAGAAGGCTTTAAGGAAAAGAAGACTAATAATTTATTAGAATCTATTGAAAATAGCAAAGATACAACTTTAGATGCTTTTATCTACGCCCTAGGAATTCCTAATGTAGGTCTTAAAACTGCTAGGGATTTAGCAAAGCATTTTAAATCTTTAGATAATATTAAAAAGGCTACCTATGAAGAATTAATAGAAATACCTGATATAGGAGATGTTATAGCAGAAAGTATTGTAGAAATATTCCACGATCCTAAAATTCTTTCCAGTATAGATAAATTATTAAAAGAAGGAGTAAAACCTCATTATGAAGAAGAGATTGTTGAAGAGTCTATATTTACTGATAAAAGAGTAGTAATTACAGGAGCTTTAGAAGATTATACTAGGAAAGAAATAAAAGAATTAGTAGAAAAAATAGGTGGAAAAGTAACAGGTAGTGTTAGTAGAAATACAGATTTCATTATTGTAGGTGAAAATCCTGGTTCTAAATATAATAAAGGTGTGGAATTAGGTGTAGAAATTATTGATGAAGAAAGATTAAAGACTTTAATATAAATGAAAGCCCTGGAAATTTCTAGGGTTTTTCATTTTCTTATAGAAAATCCCTATTATTTGATTTTAAAGGCCTTTAAGTGATAAAATATATAAGATATGGTTAATGTTTAGAGGAGGATTGAAAAGATGATTTCTAAAGAGAAAATAAAAAAAGTTTCTGAATTATCAATGCTTAAATTTTCTGAAGAAGAAATAGTGAATCTTACAGAAAGACTTAATAAAAAATTAGAAAATGTAGAAAAAGTAAAAGAGGTAGATACAGAAAATATAAAGCCTACATTTCAAGTTAATAAAAACTATCAATATTTAAGAGATGATGTAATTGAGAAAAGTTTTTCAAGAGAAGAAGCTATTAAAAATGCACCAGATGAACAATTTGGCTATTTTAAATTACCTAAAGTCTTAGATTAGAGAGGTGAAAAAATTGGGTATATTAATGTTTTCAGCTAGAGAATTAGCTGAGAAAATAAAAAATAAAGAAATTTCTAGTGAAGAAGTAGTTAAAGCTTATATTAAGAATATAGAAGAACAAGAAGAAAAGTTAAATGCTTTTATTACTGTAAATAAAGAAAAAGCTTTAGAAAAAGCTAAAGAAATAGATGAGAAAATATCTAAGGGAGAAAAGGTAGGAGCTTTAGCAGGAGTACCAGTATCAGTAAAAGACAATATTGTAACAAAAGATATTAAGACAACTTGTGGTTCTAAGATGTTGGAAAACTTTATTCCACCTTATGATGCTACAGTAATAGAGAAAATAAAGGAAGAAGACGGTATAATAATAGGTAAAACTAATATGGATGAATTGGCTATTGGTTCTACTACTGAAAACTCTTATTTTGGACCAACAAAAAACCCTTATGATTTAAGTAAAGTACCTGGAGGTTCTAGTGGTGGCTCAGCAGTATCAGTAGCAGCAAAGGAAGCAGTTTTATCCCTTGGTACAGACACAGGAGGTTCTATAAGGCAACCAGCTGCTTTTACAGGAACAGTAGGGTTAAAACCTAGTTATGGTTTAATTTCTAGATACGGTGTAATACCTTTTGCTCCATCTTTAGATCATGTAGGTATTATATCTAATAATGTAGAAGATGCTGCTTTTCTTTTAAATATAATAACTGGTGAAGATAAAAAGGATTCTACTTTAGTCAATATGGATAAAAAGGATTATACAGAAAACCTTAATAAGGATATAAAGGGTATGAAAATTGGAGTACCAAAAGAGTTTTTTGGAGAAGGTTTAGATGAAAGAATAAAAGAAAAAACAGATAAAAGTATTAAGGTATTGAAAGAATTAGGAGCCCTAGTAGAAGAAGTATCTTTACCAAACTTTGAATATGTGCTAGGAACTTATCTTATAATATCTACAGCAGAAGCTAGTGCTAGTATGGCTAGACTTGATGGAGTAAGGTTTGGCTATAGAACGGAAGATTATTCAACTATAGATGAATTATATATGAATAGTAGAAATGAGGGATTAGGAGAAAAAGTAAAAGAAATAATTATGTTAGGTACATATATGCTAAGTGGGAAACAACGTAAAGAATACTTTGAAAAGGCGCAAAAGGTAAGAACTTTAATTATTAAAGATTTTGAAAAGGTATTTGAAGAATATGATTTACTAATGGCTCCTACTACAGCCAATTTACCCTTTGACTTAGAAGGTGAAGTGGAAAATCCTATGTCAAGAGATTTAACTTATTCTTTAGGGGCTGCTGTAAATTTAGCAGGGTTATGTGCAATATCTCTTCCTTGTGGTTTTATTGATAAATTACCAGTAGGATTACAATTTATTGGAGATAAATTTAGTGAAGAATTATTATTAAATGGAGCCTATATCTATGAAAAGAATAGAGGTGAAGAAAATGAGATATAAGACTATTATAGGTCTTGAAATACATGCAGAATTAATGACAGATACAAAAATATTCTGTGGCTGTACAACGGAATTTGGTGGGGATTCTAATACCCATACTTGTCCAGTATGTTTAGGATTACCTGGAGCTCTTCCAGTACTAAATAAAAAGGTAGTGGAATATGGAATAAAAGCAGGAATAGCTTTTAATTCAGAGATTGCAAGGAAAAGTAAGATGGATAGGAAAAATTATTTTTATCCGGATTTAGTTAAAGGCTATCAAATTTCTCAAGATGAAATTCCACTATGTGATGGTGGCCATTTAGAAATAGATACTGAAGAAGGTAAGAAGAAAATTAGGTTAATGAGAATCCATATAGAAGAAGATACAGGAAAATCTGTTCATTCAGAAGCTCATGATACATTATTAGACTATAATAGAAGCGGGGTACCTCTTGCAGAGATAGTTACTGAGCCAGATATAAATTCTCCTGAAGAAGCTAGAAATTTCCTTGAAAAGTTAAGAGCAACTTTAAGATATATTGAAGTCTCAGATTGTAAAATGGAGGAAGGCTCTCTTCGTTGTGATGTAAATATAAATGTATTAGATGAAGATACTGGTAAAAGAACTAATATAACGGAATTGAAAAACTTAAACTCTTTTAGTGCAGCAGTAAAGGCTATGGAATATGAAG
>NFYZ01011434.1_pt1 | contig 10311 bp, 12 predicted proteins | sample 1092561 | NCBI WGS metagenome assembly NFYZ01 (sample SAMN03609887, study PRJNA323583) | gut metagenome | isolation source: feces | host: Rattus norvegicus | place: Malaysia | collected 2013 | reverse complement strand
GGACCGTCCCCAGTGGCTCATTTATACTTTTTTATTTCTACTCCTGTATAATAGTGTTTAAGAATTCCTTTATAATCTTTTCCTTCCTTGGCTAAGCCATTGGCACCCCATTGACTCATACCTACACCATGACCATAGCCCTTGGTCTCAATTTCTACTATATTACTTTTAGGATTTAATATTATTTTAAAATTAGTAGAGTTTAATTCAAATAATTCTCTTATTTCCCGTCCTTCCACTACTGTTCCATCTATCATTACTTTTTTTATTCTTCCACTATCAGTTCTTTCTACTAACTTTATTTTTTCATGAACATTATCTTTAGTAATATTAGCTCCTGTATATTTTCCCTGCACCTTTTGAATAAATTCATCAACAGTCATAGTTATAATACTTTTAAATTTTGGTGCATCTTCCTCATAAGGACTAGGCACCGATTTTAAATAGGGCCTTTCTATTGCAAAAACATCCTTAGAATCCTCAGTTTTACCACCACTAGTCGAATGATATAGTGGTTCTATTATTTCACCATCGAAGTATATAACTTCATTAACAGTCTCATTTACCGCTTCTTCTATTTTACCCCAATATTTATCTACCCATTTCTTCGAATGAAGTTTTTCCAATTCATCTACAGACAAATAAGCTTGACAGTGGATGCCTGTACAAAGGGCAGCATCGGGATGATCCGGATGTCCATCCTTAAAATTTGCAGTCCTTTGTAATGCATAAGTTCTACCTGCAATAGCTTGTGCTTTTAAAGCCTCTATTTCAAACTCAGCAGGCATTTCTGCCGCTACAACTCCCTTAACATAATCTTCTAAGGGTATAGTAATAGTTTTCTGGCTTCTTGTATCATAGACATCTATGTACCCATCAAACTTATCACCAGTTTTATTATCTACTTTCTTTTCTCTTCTACTTTTAGACTTTTCATCGCCTTCTTTAGATACTATATTAAATGTTTTTACAAGAATCGTTGGAAGAACAATAGTTATAATTAAAATAAATGACAAGTATATCCATAGCCTTTTCATCTTTTCCTCCTCTTATATCTTAAAGTCAACTTAATTACATTCTATGCACTAGGAAAAGATGATATGTTTATTATTCTACCTACAAAAACAGTTATAATTATTCCAACCAGATAAACTTAATAAAGATATTATCTTTATTATTCTACTCTAGTAATTCTTCCACCTAACTTTTTAAATTTATCCTCTATGCCATCATAACCTCTATCTATATGATAGATATTATCAATTTCAGTTACCCCATCTGCTACTAAACCTGCTAATACTAAAGCTGCTCCAGCCCTTAGGTCCGTAGCCTTCACTGGTGCTGACATTAAACTATCTACCCCTTGAAGAATTGCACTTCTTCCATCAATTTTTATGTCTGCACCCATTCTTTTCAATTCATCTACATGCATGAATCTATTTTCAAAGACTGTTTCAATAACTACACTAGTACCTTCACTAACGCTCATTAAAGCCATGAATTGAGCTTGCATATCCGTTGGAAACCCTGGATAGGGTAGAGTCTTAACATCTACAGCCTTTCTATTATTAGTACCAATTACTCGTATCTTATCTCCATTTTCAATAACTTCGGCACCAGTTTCCCTAAGTTTAGCAATTATAGGTTTTATATGGCTAGGAATTACATTTTCAATTAATATATCTCCATTAGTAATAGCGCTAGCTACAGCAAAAGTACCTGCTTCAATCCTATCAGGAATAATAGAATGTTCCCCTCCACCTAACTTTTCTACACCTTTAACTCTAATACTACTAGTCCCTGCTCCTTTAACATTAGCACCAAGTTTATTTAAAAAATTTGCTAAATCTACAATTTCTGGTTCCATAGCAGCATTATCAATTATAGTTTCTCCTTCTGCTGAAACTGCAGCCATCATAATATTTTCCGTAGCTCCAACACTAGGAAAATCTAAATAAATTCTGTCCCCTACTAATTTATTTGCATAAGCCCCTATATAGCCATGATCCACATCTACTTCAGCACCTAAAGCTTTAAAGCCTTTTAAATGCAAATCAATAGGTCTTGTTCCTATTGCACACCCACCAGGTAAAGAAGTCTTTGTTTTACCTACGCGGGTCAACAAAGGTCCCATAACTAAAAAAGAAGCCCTCATCTTACTCATTAACTCATAAGGGGTCTCATATTTATCTACATTTTTCGCATTAATTCTCAAAGTATGTTCATCTAAAAACTCTACTTCAGCCCCTAAGGATGCTAATACATCACAGATTACATCTACATCTTTAAGTCTTGGCACATCCCTTAATATTATGTCTTCAGTTCCTAAAAGAGAAGCTGCAATAATTGGCAAGGTAGAATTCTTAGCACCACTTATTCTTACTCTCCCTTTTAAAGGTGGACTCTTCTCCACCAATAATTTACTCACAAAAAATCCCCTCCATTTACTTAATAACTTATTGTAATAACTGGCGTACCTATCCATAGGTAAGTACTTTCTTCTAATTCATTATATCTCATAGCAATATTTAAATTAACTTTTTTATCTCCCACATAAACATATTCATCAACATAAGGTGTATAAGCTATAATACTTATCATGTCATCATCCATAAACTTTTCCACAACTTTGCCATTTACATTTTTAGTTGCCATAGAAACTCTTTTTTCTTTTTCTATCTTAGTTAATTTTCCATCAAGAGTTCCTACAATACAAGTATTAATCTCTACCTTCTTATCAAATTCTTTAAAAACATTTTCCACCTTATCTATTATATCATTAACTTCGTCAAATTTCTCCTTTATTACAAAATTAATATAAAGAGTTGTTTCACTAATATTACCTGAATTATCCCTATATGAAGTAATAACTGCCGTAGTAGGATATCCTTCAGAATTTATCCCCCATATAGTTAGTTGCTTAAAATCATCATCATCTACAATCTTTTCTGAATAATTGCTAGGTTCAAAATTAAAATCATATTTACTTTTTTCTTCTTTTTCTCCCAATAATCCTATATCATTCCTAATTTCCTCACCCAAACTCTCTATACCCTTTTTTTCTAAAAATATATCATATATTTTATTTCCCCCACTTATATCTGCTTCTGAAAATTTCCCACCCATATCCTCTAGTATACTCAATGAAATATTTTTTTCAAGCTTTTTTTCTTCACATAATCCTAGAATAGGGATTAATAGTATAATAATACCTAAAATTAGTGCTTTTCTATATTTTTTCATTATCCCTTCCTCCTATCTTATATTAAAATAAGGAAAGGGTATTCCAACTTATTCCTCTAATATGTTTAGTAACAGCCGTAAAGGGGGACAAAACGCTTTTACTAAACATAAAAAGTACCCTTTCCTCATGGTAAAGTATTGCCATGATAGGGTACTTTTTATACCTTATTATTCTATTTTTTATATTTTGCTACATCTAATCTATTCAAAGCCCTTTTTAGAGCTGCTTCTGCTCTAGCCACATCTAAACTTTCTGGTTTCTTTTCAAGCCTTTCTTCAGCTCTTTTTTTGGCTTCTTCCGCTCTTTCTACATCTATTTCTTCTGGCCATTCACAGGCATCTGTAATAATAGTTGTTTTTTCCTTTGTAACTTTAACATAACCACCAACACAAGTAGCAACCTTTTCTTCTCCATCTTTAAAAACTCTAATTTTCCCAATTTTTAAAGGAGTTACTAAAGGGGCCCTGTTTTTTAAAATTGCTAAATCACCTTCTGCACCTCTCACAATAACTCTTTCTACTTCATCATTAAAGAACAACCTGTCCGGAGTCACTATTTCTAGAGGGAATGTTGACATAGATTATCCCTCCATTTCCTTTGCCTTTTCAATAACCTCATCTATTGTACCTACCATAAAGAAAGCTTGCTCTGGTAAGTCATCATGTTTACCTTCTAGTATTTCCTTAAATCCTCTTACTGTTTCACTAATAGGAACATATTTTCCTTCCATACCTATAAATTGTTCTGCAACAGCAAAAGGTTGAGATAAGAATCTTTGTATTTTTCTTGCACGAGATACAATTATTCTGTCTTCATCAGATAATTCTTCAATACCTAGTATTGCAATTATATCTTGTAACTCTTTGTATCTTTGAAGAATCTCTTGTACTCCCCTTGCTACTTTATAATGTTCTTCTCCAACAATTTGAGGATCTAATATTCTTGATGTAGAATCTAATGGATCTACAGCTGGATATATTCCTAACTCTGCTATTTGACGAGAAAGTACTGTTGTAGCGTCTAAGTGAGCAAAGGTAGTCGCTGGTGCTGGGTCTGTTAAGTCATCTGCTGGAACATATATTGCTTGAACTGAAGTAATAGATCCTTTCTTTGTAGAAGTAATTCGCTCTTGTAAAGCACCCATTTCTGTTGCCAATGTAGGTTGATATCCTACGGCACTTGGCATTCTTCCAAGTAATGCTGACACTTCTGAACCAGCTTGAGTAAACCTAAATATATTATCTATAAATAATAATACATCTTGGCCTTCTTGATCTCTAAAGTACTCTGCCATAGTAAGACCTGTAAGACCTACTCTCATTCTAGCTCCTGGTGGTTCATTCATTTGTCCAAATACTAAAGTAGTTTTATCAATTACTCCAGATTCAATCATTTCATAATATAAGTCATTACCTTCCCTAGTTCTTTCACCTACACCTGCAAATACAGAAAGGCCACCATGTTCTCTAGCTATATTATTTATTAACTCCATAATAAGTACTGTCTTTCCTACACCAGCACCGCCAAATAAACCTATTTTTCCACCTCTTGAATAAGGTGCTATTAGGTCTACAACTTTTATCCCAGTTTCAAATACTTCACTTGAAGTTTCTTGTTCTTCAAAAGATGGTGCTGATCTATGAATTGGGGAATAATGCTTTGCATCTATATCTCCCTTTTCATCTATAGTTTCACCGAGGACATTGAAAAGTCTTCCAAGGGTTTCTCTACCTACTGGTACTGCTATAGGAGCTTTAGTATCTTCTCCTTCCATACCTCTTATAAGCCCATCAGTAGAACCCATGGCAACACATCTAACAGTGTCATCTCCAATATGTTGTGCTACTTCTACTACCAGCCTTTCTCCATCTTTTTCTATTTCTATAGCGTTTAAAAGTTCAGGAAGATCATCTTCACTAAATCTTATATCTACTACAGGACCAATTACCTGAACTATTTTCCCTATGTTTTTTTCCATATTCCTACTCCTTTCTCAGTTACTTAAGAGCTTCCGCACCTGCAACAATTTCAGAAATTTCCACAGTAATAGCTGCTTGACGAGCTCTATTGTAGCTAAGCTGTAAATCATCTATCATTTCTTCAGCATTATCTGTAGCAGAACCCATAGCCGTTCTTCTAGCACCTTGTTCACTAGAAGAAGACTCTATCAATGCGCCATATATGGTACTTTCTATATATTTAGGAATTAAATAATCTAACACTTCCTCTGGAGATGGTTCATATTCAATAATATTAGTCTTTTCTTCACTTTCAGCCCTTGTATCCTCATGTGGAAGCAATTTTAGTAATTTTGCCTCCTGTGAAATCGGTGAATAAAACTTAGTGTAGGCTATTATTATTTCGTCTATTTCTTCTTTTTTATAAAGTTCTAAAGCCATTCTGGTAATCTTTACTGCATCAAAAAAGCTTGGTTCTTCAGATATACCAGCAAATTCTTCTACAATTTCATAGCCTCTTCTTTTATAAAATTCTCCACCTTTAGAACCTATTGTAATTAACTTTACTTCATCTTTTCTTTCTTTTATTTCATTTTCAACTAATCTTAATACGTTTGAGTTATAGCCTCCAGCCAAACCTCTATCACCAGTAAGTACAATATAAAGGGATTTTTCCACATCCCTTACTTGTAAAAGAGGATGATTAATATTTCCTGTAGAAGCCAATATCTCCTGGATACTTTCTAAAACTGTATTGTAATAAGGTCTAGTTCTTTCTAATTTTTCCCTAGCCCTTTTTAACTTTGCCGATGCTACTAACTCCATTGCATTTGTTATCTGTTTTATATTCGTAATCCCTCTAATACGTCTTTTAATATCACGTGTTGATTCTGCCAAATAGTTCACCCCCTATTTTTAGGGTTTTTTTTATTTAAAACTTTCTTTAAATTCCTTAACTGCTTTTTCTAACTGTTCTGCAGTTTCATCAGTTAAATCTTTCGTTTCACTTATACTATTAAGTATTTCTGGATAGTTATTATCCACAAATACTATAAATTCCTTTTCAAATTGGCTTATTTTATCCACAGAAATGTTATCAAGATGTTTATTAACTACTGCGTATAAAATAATTACTTGATGTTCTACACTCATTGGTTCATATTGAGGTTGTTTTAATAACTCTAACATTCTCTCCCCTTGTCTTAGTCTTTCTTGAGTATCTTTGTCAAGGTCTGAACCAAATTGAGCAAAAGCTTCAAGCTCTCTATATTGAGCCAACTCTAACTTTAGTGTACCAGCTACTTTCTTCATAGCCTTAATTTGTGCTGCCCCACCTACACGAGATACGGATAATCCTGTATTTATAGCTGGTCTTTGTCCAGAAAAGAATAAATCTGTCTCTAAGAATATTTGACCATCTGTTATAGAAATAACATTTGTAGGTATATATGCAGAAATATCTCCTGCCAAGGTTTCAATTATTGGTAGTGCAGTAATTGAACCGCCACCATATTTATCATCAAGTTTTGCAGATCTTTCTAACAATCTTGAATGTAGATAGAAAACATCTCCTGGGAAAGCTTCCCTTCCCGGTGGTCTTCTAAGTAATAGTGACATTGCTCTATATGCAGTAGCATGTTTGGATAAGTCATCATAAACAATTAAAACATCTTTACCATTATTCATAAATTCTTCTCCTATACTTACACCTGCATAGGGAGCTATATATTGTAATGGTGCTAATTCACTAGCTGTTGCAGAAACTACTGTAGTATAATCCATAGCTCCATGCCTTTCAAATACATCTACTATTTGTGCTACCGTAGATCTTTTTTGTCCTATAGCTACATATATACAAATTACATCTTGACCTTTTTGATTAATAATAGTGTCAATTGCTAAAGCTGTTTTACCAGTTTGTCTATCTCCTATTATTAACTCCCTTTGTCCTCTACCTATTGGGAACATAGAATCTATAGCTTTTATACCTGTTTGTAATGGTTCAGATACACTTTTCCTAGCAATAACTCCTGGAGCAATTTTTTCAACAGGCCTATATTGAGTAGCATTAATAGGTCCCTTACCATCAATTGGCTGACCTAGAGCATTAACCACTCTACCCATCATAACATCGCCAACAGGTACTTCCATAATTCTTTTAGTTCTTTTAACAGTGTCCCCTTCTTTAATTTCTCTGTCTGGACCTAAAAGTACACATCCTACATTATCCTCTTCTAAGTTTAAAGCCATACCGTATATTTCACCAGGGAACTCAATTAATTCCCCAGCCATACAGCCTTCTAATCCATGAATCCTTGCTATTCCATCTCCTACTTGTATTACTGTCCCAACATCTACCATGTCCAGTTTTTGATCATATCTTTTTATTTGTTCCTTTATTACTGAACTTATTTCTTCTGGTCTTAAATCCATTAGTTTTTCACCTCAACTTCCTATACTTTTGCGCCTTTAATGGTTTTCTCCATGGATTCAAGTCGTCCTTTTATAGTTCCATCTATAATTTTATTTTCCATTTTTAAAAGCACTCCACCTAGTATGGATTTATCTACTTCATTTTTAATTTTTACAGTCTTCCGTAATTTTTCTGAAAGAACTACAGTTAATTTATCTTGAGAACCTTTATCCATAGGAACAGCTGTCACTGCTACGGCTTCTACTATATTCTTTTTTTCATTATACAAATATTTATATTCTTTATTAATATCTAGAATATTTTTTTCTCTTCCCTTATCAACTATTACATAAAGGAAGTTTAACATTTCCTCTGAAACACTTTTTTGAAAAACATTCCTAATTAATTCTTTTTTATCTTTCTTAGATATCTTTGGATGCTCTAAAATTGTTACTAAATCTGATTCTTCATTTAGAATAGTAGTTATATAATTTAACTCTTCTTTAAAGCTATCTAACTTTTCAAGCTCTTGACCAGCTTCAAACAATGCCAAAGCATATCTTTTTCCTATTAGCTTTGCCATTTTTCCATCCCTACCTCATTTACGAATTTGTCAATCATTTCTTGTTGAACATTCATATCCATTTTTTCATCTACAATCCTTGAGGCAATAAGGATAGCCATATCCCCAGCTTGAAGTTTTATTTCTTGCAAAGCTTTTTCTTTCTCTAATTCAATTTCTCTTCTAGCTCTGTCTACAATGCCTTCTGCTTCTTTTTTAGCATCATTTATTATATCTTCTCTTAACTCTTCTCCTCGTCGTCTAGAGGTTTCTATTATTGTTTGCCCTTCTGCATGGGCTTCTTCTATTTTAAGCTCATATTGATTTCTTAGGGCAGTAGCATCCTTTTTTAAAGTCTTGGCACCATCTATATCTTTTTGTATATTTTCTTGTCTTTCCCTCATAAATTTAGACACTGGTTCATATAAGAAATGTCTCAATATGAAATACAGTATTACTACTGATATAGTTACCTGTATTATCGATATCCAATTTGGCTCAAGGTTTATTACGAAATTATCCACTTACTCAACCTCCTTTTCATTGAGGTATAATTTTCAAAGATGGGTTACCCCATCTTTCACATCTTTTTTCTACTTTAATGCTAAATATGCCGTTAATAATGGTCTTAAGAATAACAAAATCAACGCAATAATTAAACCATAGATACCAGTAGTCTCTGCTACCGCTTGACCTAATAACATTGTTCTTACAATATCATCTTGTGCTTCTGGCTGTCTACCTACTGCCTCTGCACCCTTTCCTGCTGCATGACCTTGCCCAATTCCAGGTCCTATACCTGCTATCATTGCAAGACCTGCACCTATTGCTGAACATCCTAAAATAAAAGCTTCACTAGTTATTCCTTCTAACATTTATTTTCCTCCTCCCAAATTTTTAACTTTTCCATAGTTTTATTATACTACTCCATTGCACCTGATATAAATATCATAGTTAACATGGAGAATATAAAAGTTTGTAATGCACCAGAAAACAAATCAAAATAAGCATGTAAAAATGGTGCAACTAATGGTGAAAGCCAACCTAGAGCTGCATATAGTAAGCCCATAATAATAACTCCACTTAAAATATTTCCAAATAAACGGAAAGAAAGAGATATTGGGTTAGCAATTTCACCTAAGATATTTATTGGAGTCAATAAGGGTAATGGTTCTGTATAACTCTTAAAATATCCTATAAAACCTGAGGTTTTAAAATTATAGTACTGTGTTAAAAAGAAAGTAATTAATGCCAATGTTAAAGTTACATTATAATCTGATGTTGGCGGTGTAAAAGATAATAAACCAAAGAGGTTAGAGAATAAAAGAAACAACATTAAAGTAAATATATAAGGTGCAAAAAACAAATTCTCTTTCCCCATAGTAGTTTCTACTAAACCTTCTACATATTCAACTACTACTTCAACTAAGTTTAAAAAACCAGTAGGTTTTATGTTTACATCAGCCTCTTTAATCTTTTTATTTACTATTATGGCCAATATAATTAAAATAATTGACACAATCCATACATTTACTATAGTATCTGATATTACTATATCTTTACCAAATAGATTCATAGCAATTTCTATAGTCATATATTCATCTGTCCCCTCCTTTCCATAAGCTTAAAATTATTTCTTCTTTTGTTTTTGAATTCTTCCCTTAATAGTATCATAAAACGCCTTGGAAAGTATTACTACTTTTATAGTAAAAAAACCTAAAGTAGTAGTTATAAAGCTTAAATAATCAGCTATAATACTAATTGCTAATACAATAAAATATATAAAATATCTTACCATATAATTAGCTGTTGCATAACCATAGGCTTTTGAGGGATCCATTTGTACTGCTTTTTTCAATGTCTTATTAAGAAGAAGAAAGCTTAAAACATTAATACTAGAGCCAAAAATAAAACCTAGAATATAAGGTTTGGGCTCCCTAAATCCAAAAAACATTAATCCAATTACTACTAGAATGAGTATTATAGCTTTTTTTATTATCTGAAACACATAATTATCCTTAGAATTATGTAGCATTTTGGCTCACTTCCTATGATCTTTCTTAGTAGCCAATTTAAGAAGATTCATAAATCCAGCTACAGTACCAAGTATAATAAATATAATAGTAAAAATTGA
>NFYZ01011285.1_pt1 | contig 10330 bp, 7 predicted proteins | sample 1092561 | NCBI WGS metagenome assembly NFYZ01 (sample SAMN03609887, study PRJNA323583) | gut metagenome | isolation source: feces | host: Rattus norvegicus | place: Malaysia | collected 2013 | reverse complement strand
GTTTTAGTATTCTAAGGATTAAAGCTATTGTAAAACTTAATATTGATACATCAAGAGAGGTAGGTATGTTTTAGTATTCTAAGGATTAAAGCTATTGTAAAACACAAATTATTAGTAAAAGTCATTCTAAGGAGTTTTAGTATTCTAAGATTTTGAGCTATAAAAAATAAATATATTCATCCAAAAAGGTGAAAAGAATGGCTACCACAAAAAGTGGGCAACAAGTATTGATAAAGATTGGGAAAAAAGAATTGATGAGCAAAAAAACAAATATGATAAAAAAGTATTTGATTTAAAAAGTGAATTAAAAAGAACAATTATTAGGAAGGCCAAGTAAACCAGAAGATATACCGAATTGGGTAGAGAAGCATTTTTCAAATAGTCTTATATTTCATAAAAGCACAAGATTCACTAAGTTTGTAGACTTAAGATCCATTCTACCCATTTTATAACCGTTTGTGCTCTTCTATATATTGTTGATTGTGATTCGATATTGTATAAATAACAATCATTCATTATATTAGCAACTTCATTTCTATCTAATAGGCGATTTTCATTTAGACTTTTTTCTAAAACCTTATTAAAGACTTCATGTTCTAAAATATATTTAACAAGAGCTAACTTTTTCTGTCTAAGGTATAACCTGTAAATGAAGAACTTTTACTAATGGGAAAATATGGAGTGTCAAAATAAACAAAGGCTCCCTCTCTTATGTGTTTTACAGCTTTTCGAAATCAGTATTTAATATTTTTATATTATTATTGTTTAAGTATTTACTTAGAATATTGCTAGATAATATAGTCATTCCATTGGTTTATTATATGGTCTAAAGGGTAAACTATTAGAACATAAAATAAATAGATATAGGGAGTTGGAATGTATGAATAAGAAAAGGATATTAGTACTATTAAGTACAATACTTATTTTAATTTTTGTTGTAGGATGTACAACAAATGATAAAAACAATAATAATGTTCAAAAAAATACAGAAAACCAAGTAAAAGATGTGGAGGATAAGAATGTAGAAGGTGAAGATAGTGCAGATGATACTGTTGTAGATGAAGATAAGAATTTGGACAATAATAATAACAACGATTATATTAAATTGAGAGAAGCAAAAAATATAGCATTAAAAGAAGTAAACAATAGAGATGGGGTTATAGTAGACTATGAACTAGAAGGTGTTCAGGGCAACTATACCTACCATGAATTTGAGATACAATTAGATAATGAAAAACATGAAATAAAAATAGATACAAAAACTGGTGATGTGATAAAGACTGAATCAAAACAAAATAATCATAAGATTGAAGAATATAATAAATATATTGGTTTTGATAAGGCGATAAAAGTAGCAACAGATAATATGAGAGATAAAGATGATGTAATAACTAATTTAGATTTAGAAAATCATAATAAAGAAAATATAAAAGCTTACTACGAGATTGACATTGATACAAAAGGTGGTAATTATGAAATAAAAATAGATGCTGAAAGTGGAGAGATTGTATCCGAAGATTAAGTTTAGTGTGCTTTAGCATTCAGGTAAGTCGGTTAAAATGTATATAATGAGAGAAATGCTTATAAATTCACTATTATTTCAAGAACAGTCAAAGAAGAGGAAAACATTAAACTAATCTTCAAGTGTAACAATAAATTAAAAACCAAACATTAATGTTATTTAGACTTGTAATTACCTTCCCCGAAATTTTGGAGAAGGTAATTTTAATTTAGAGTTTTATAAATTCCTTTATAGATGAAGCTATTCACATAAGTTACAGAAATATAAAAGAAACTTTAAATTATTTTCTTGTGTTTCTAGATTTTTGGCTATTTGAAGTATATAATTAAAATTAAATTACTACATTAAGAGTAATAATTATAATTATTAGACTCTATAAGAAAAAGATTGGATATGAATAATTTTACCATTATTGGGTGAATTGTAAAGGGTAGGCGCAATGAAGGAGATATAAAAAAGCTGAAGATTTTATTATGAATATAAAATCTTTGTAGGCACTTTACACTATACTAGAACCATATGGGAGGAAAAAAATGAACTATAAATTTGGAATGCCAACTTTAATAGAAAAAAATAGCATTATTGAAAATGTTTTTCTATGCAAAAAATTAGATTTAGACTTTATAGAGTTAAATATGAATTTACCCTACTGTATGCCTGAAAATATATCATCAAAAGAATTATTAGAAATAAAAAATGAATATGATGTAGGGTTTACACTCCATTTTCCTGAAGATATAGATTTTGGTCATTTTTATGAAGAAGTAAGACAAGCTAATATTAGATTATTTAGATCCATAGCTATATGGGCATCTGAGTTTGGAGTAGAAAAAATAAATATTCATTTAAATCCTGGAATATATTTTACATTACCTACTGAAAAGGTATTTGTATATGAAAAAAACAAAGAGTTATTTACTGCTAGATATTTAGATTCTATGACGAAAATAAGGGATATTGCAGAACCTCTTGGTATGAAAGTATGTGTAGAAAATATGCAAGCGCATAAATTTGTAGAAGAAACTTATGAAAAATTATCTCATGTACCAGGAATATATTTTACATGGGATGTAGGTCATGATGCTATGTCTGATTATAAGATTAAAGAAATATATTTAAAAAATCCCAATAAAGTTAAACATATGCATTTACATGATTATGATGGGATAAGAGATCATCAAGTTCTTTTTACTGGCACCGTACCTATTAAGGAAAGACTAAAATTCGCAAAGGAGAATAATTCAACTGTAGTTATAGAAACAAAAACTGTTGAGGCTTTGGAAGAATCAGTGAAAAGGTTGAGAACTTTAAAAATATAAAATAGAATTTATTATATTTTATAAAATAAATTTAATTTGATGTCAATAAATTAACTATACTTGAAAAGTTTGCTTTATATGTATACAATATGGTTATAATAATAAATATTTATGATATTGTAGTTTTGTTATAGTTTAAAAAAGTGAATATAAGGCTGTTGGTGTAATTTTATAATAAGATTACTTAAAAGGGAAGTAGGTGAAAATCCTACACGGTCCCGCCACTGTGAAGGCTAGAATTTTATCATACCACTGTGCAAAATATACATGGGAAGGGATAAAGTTCGCTATTCCTAAGTCAGGAGACCTGCCAATAGTAACAATGCTGCTTATCACTCACGAGGATGAGGAGGTGTTATGCATATAAGAAAACATCCTTTCTATACCTAGAAAGGTTTTTTATTGTATGTAAAAAGTCAGCTTTAGCTGACTTTATTTTTTAGTGTATATGGAATTACTTATTTCTTTGTATTATTTTTGTGATTTTATTTACTTGTACATTATTTAAGTATTAAAAGAATGGAGGAAAAAGATGAACATACATGAGTATCAAGCAAAAGAAATATTAAGAAACTATAATATAGAAGTACCTAATAGCAAGGTAATATTTTCACCAGAAGAAGCTGAAAAAGCTGCGTGGAAAATTGAATCAGATATTGCTGTTGTTAAGGCACAAATTCATTCAGGTGGCAGAGGAAAAGCTGGAGGGGTGAAGATTGCAGAAAGTATTGATGAGGTCATAACATATTCTAAGGAACTTTTCGGTAGGAAATTAGTGACCCATCAAACTGGGCCAGAAGGTAAGGAAGTAAAGCGCATATTAATAGAAGAAGGTTGTAGTATAGAAAAAGAATATTACATTGGTATTACTTTGAATAGAGAAACTTCTAAACTAACTTTTATCGCTTCAGAAGAAGGGGGCACTGATATTGAAGAGGTGGCAAAAGAAACACCGGAAAAAATATTAAAGGAAATAATTGATCCAGTTGTAGGTTTGACACCTTTTCAGGCTCGCCGTCTAGCTTTTAATATGAATATACCTAAGGAATTTATTAATAATTTTGTTCAAATTTCTTTAAGTTTATATAATTGTTTTATAGAAAAGGATTGTAGTCTTGCAGAAATTAATCCTCTTGTTATTACTAAAGATGGAAGGATGATGGCATTAGATGCAAAATTAAATTTTGATGAAAATGGATTGTACCGACAAAAAGAAATACTAAATTATAGGGATTTAGATGAAGAAGATGAAAAGGAAGTGGAAGCATCAAAATACGATCTTTCTTATATATCTTTAGATGGAAATATTGGTTGTATGGTGAATGGTGCAGGTCTTGCAATGGCTACTATGGATATTATTAAATATTATGGAGGAGAACCGGCAAACTTTCTAGATGTAGGGGGCAGTGCAACAGAAGAAAATGTAACGGTTGCCTTTAAGATAATTTTATCAGATGAAAATGTAGAAGGTATATTTGTAAACATTTTTGGTGGAATTATGAAATGTGATGTAATTGCAAAAGGAATTGTAAAGGCTGCTAAGGAGGTAGAAGTAGGAGTTCCTGTTGTAGTTCGACTTGAAGGGACTAATGTAGAAAAGGGAAAAGAAATATTAAATAGTTCTGGCTTAAACATTGTGGCAGCCAATTCTATGGCAGATGGTGCTAAAAAGATTGTTGAATTAGTTGGAAAGAAGGGAGTGTAGATAATGGGCATATGGATTAATAAAGATACAAAAGTAATAGTGCAAGGAATTACAGGTTCAACAGCTAGGTTTCATACTAAGGAAATGCTAGAATATGGAACTAAAATAGTAGGTGGTGTTACTCCTGGTAAAGGTGAAACTAGGGTGGAAGGAGTTCCAGTATTTGATACTGTTAAAGATGCAGTTAATAAAACAAAAGCTACTGTTTCTGTTATATACGTTCCTGCTCCCTGGGCAGCAGATGCTATTATGGAAGCTGTAGATGCAAATTTAGATATGACTGTTTGTATTACAGAACATATTCCAGTCCAGGATATGATTAAGGTGAAGAAATATATGGAAGGAAAGAAAACCAGGTTAATAGGACCAAATTGCCCCGGAATTATAGTACCTGAGGAATCTAAAATAGGAATTATGCCTGGATATATCCACAAAAAAGGTTATGTAGGTATAGTATCTCGTTCTGGCACATTAACTTATGAGGCAGTACATCAATTGACTCAAAAGGGAGTAGGCCAATCTGCGGCTGTTGGAATAGGGGGAGACCCTATTAATGGAACGGATTTTATTGATGTATTGAAAGCTTTTAATGAAGATGACAATACTCATGCTGTTATTATGATAGGTGAAATAGGAGGTACAGCTGAAGAAGAGGCAGCTATATGGGTTAAAGAAAATATGAATAAGCCTGTTGTTGGGTTTATTAGTGGTCAAACTGCTCCAAAGGGAAAACGAATGGGACATGCAGGGGCAATTATATCTGGAGGTATGGGAACTGCTAAGGAAAAAATAAAAGTTATGACAGAGTGTGGAATAAAAGTAGCGGAAACTCCAGCAGTAATAGGTGATACTCTAATTAGTGTTCTGTAATAAAGAAGTATTTAGGTGAATAGTAAATATTTATAAGAATATCTTTTCCATAAATTTATTTAATTTGTCACTTATTGCGTATTATGTTATCATTTTGGTATATAATACAAAAGAGGTGATAATATGACAAGAGTAATTATATCTCCTAGTAAATATATTCAAGGCAATGGAGAACTTAAAAAATTATATGAACATATTAATTCATTAGGTAAAAAAGTTTTAGTGTTAGCTAGTGAAAATGGCATAAGACGTACTAAGGATACTATTGAAGAAAGTTTTAAAGATAGTGATAGTGAATTAGTATTTGAACCTTTTAATGGAGAATGTTCTAAAAATGAGATAGATAGACTTGGGAAAGTACTAGAGAAAAATAATTGTGATGTAGTAGTAGGTGTTGGTGGTGGAAAAATATTTGATACAGCCAAAGCAGTAGCATATTATAATAATACTCCTGTAGTAATAGTGCCTACTATAGCTTCAACAGATGCTCCTACTAGTGCACTATCTGTAATCTATACTGAAGAAGGAGAATTTAGTGAATACTTATTGTTACCTAAAAATCCAGAAGTAGTTTTAATAGATACTTCTATAGTATCAAAAGCTCCTGCAAGATTATTAGTTGCAGGTATAGGAGATGCATTAGCTACTTATTTTGAAGCAAGAGCATGTATTGCATCTAATGGAGATACTATGGCTGGTGGAAAGGCAACAAAGGCGGCTTTTGCCATTGCTAAATTATGCTACGAAACCCTTCTAAATGATGGATTAAAAGCAAAGTTAGCAGTAGAAAGAAAGACAACTACAAAGGCTGTGGAAAATGTAGTGGAAGCTAACACTTACTTAAGTGGAATAGGTTTTGAAAGTTGTGGCTTAGCAGCTGCTCATGCTATTCACAATGGTTTCACTGTACTTGAAGATGTTCATAACTTATATCACGGAGAGAAAGTAGCCTTTGGAACTATAGTACAATTAGTATTGGAAAACAGCCCAATAGAAGAATTAGAAGAAGTAATTAATTTTTGCATGGAAGTAGGACTCCCTGTAACTTTAAAAGAAATGGAGATTGACGAAGTAAAAGAAGAAGATATTATGAAAGTAGCTGAGGCTTCTTGTGTTGAAGGAGAAACTATCCATAATATGCCATTTGAAGTAAGTGCTGAAGACGTCTATGCAGCTATACTAACTACAGATAGTTTAGGAAAATTATACAGAGGATAATAGGATTAATATAATATATGAAAAAAGACCTAATTCAGTAAAAGTTACATTCTGAACTAGGTCTTTTTGTTTATCTATGCTTTACCTCATTAGTTAAATCCCCATTTTCCATGTAGTTCTTAAAATTATAAAGGGTAACTTCTGCAATAGAATCCATAGCTTCTTTTGTAAAGAAAGCTTGATGTCCAGTAAGAATTACTTCTTCAAAAGAAAGAAGTTTTTCTAGGGTTTTATCTTTTTCAATTTCATTAGATTTGTCTTCGAAGAAATATTCACTTTCATGTTCACAAACATCTAATCCAACACCAGCAAATTTATTAGTTTCAAGAGCATCAATTAAATCATCTGTATTTACTAATCCACCTCTCGCAGTATTAATTAAAATAACTCCATCTTTCATTTTAGAAATACTTTCTGCATTAATAATATGTTTTGTTTCTTTAGTTAATGGAGCGTGAAGTGAAATTACATGGGATTTAGCTAGTAGTTCATCGAAGGCAACATATTTAATATTACTATCTGTATCTGGATAAATATCATAAGCTATTATATCCATACCAAATCCAGTTAATATCTCAATCATTATTTTACCGATTTTGCCAGTGCCAATAACCCCAGCTGTCTTTCCTCTTAAGTCAGTACCTAAAAGACCATTTATACTGAAGTTAAAATTTTTAGTCCTATTATATCCTAGATGTATCTTTCTATTAACAGCTTGTAATAACCCTACTGCAAATTCAGCAACTGATGCTGGAGAATAGGCAGGTACTCTAAGAACTGGTATATTTAGTTCATTAGCTTTCTTTATATCTACACTGTCAAAACCTGCACATCTTAGCAATATGACCTTTACCCCCAGATCTTTAAGTATCTCAATTGCCTGAGCATCAACATTATCATTTACAAAACTACAAGTTGCATCATGGCTTTTAGCTAAGATAGCTGTTTCTTTATTCAGTTTTTCTTCAAAGAATGTAATATTGTATTCCATTTCTTTTGCTAAAGATTCAAAATTAGTTTTATCATAAGGTTTAGTATCAAAAAATGCAATTTTCATTATTATCCCCCTCATATAATATATTACTATTAAGGAACTTATTATATCAAAATATAATAAAATAGGCCAATATACATTTAGTATTATATTGGCCTAGTATTTACATACTAATCTATCCTATATTCTGTAATACCCCTTTTACATACACATCAATCAAATTCCAGTCTTCATCAATGACTAAAATATCTCCATCTTTACCTTTTTCTATAGCACCTTTTTTATGGTCCATTCCTATATATTTAGCAGGATTTTCAGAGGCCATTTTCACTATATGATTAATCGGAGCATTAACATTTTTAACTACATTTTTAACTGATTTTATAAAGCTAAGTTCTAAATCCTTTACAGCTTCATAATCAAATTTGTCAACTAGCTCTTCTCTACCATTATCATGGATAATTTTTAAAAAGTCTCCTTCAGGTTTAAAAGTAGACTTTCGAATATAATGATAAAATTCCTTATTTACATGGGCTAAGCCAACACAATCTGTAGTTAAAATAATTTTTTCTGGTCCTTTTAATCTATACATTATAGCAAAGGCTTCAGGTTTCACAGTCATACCAGTTTGTTTAGCAAACTCAGTATACATATCCTCAAAATACATTGCAGCTCCCACTACCCCAAGTCTACGATGATGGAAACCTCTCATACCACTATAAGTATGAGTAAATCCCCCTAAACCAAAATCTTTCAGTTTTTTAATATCTTCGAACTCTGCTGCACTATGGCCCACTGAAACTTGTATATCTTTACATTTAGCATATTTTAAAAATTCCTCAGAATTAGGTAATTCTGGAGCAATAGTAATTAGCTTAATATTTTCTTCGGCACCAACCTTAAAGAAATCTTCTAATACTTCTATGGAGGGATCTATACAAAATTCTTCTCTTTGCATACCCTTATATTCTTTATTTATAAAAGGTCCTTCTAAATGGAAACCTAGTATCTCAGCTCCTGAAGAAGGATTCCAATTTTCTATAGCATTCTTCCCTTCTTTAAGTTGACTTTTTATCCAGTCTAAGGAGTCGGCGCCAGTAGTAGCTAAATAAGAAGTTACTCCTTCTTTAACTAATCCTTTTGATATATTATTTAAAGATTTTTCAGTACCTTGATTGGTAAAAGAACCAGTTCCCCACCCATGAAGATGAATATCTATAAATCCTGGTACTATTATATTTTCATCGTAATGAATAACTTTTGCATTTGGCTCTACTTTGGGGAAAATGCCTTCTATTACACCTTCTACTATTTTTAAGTAGCCTTTTTGATAACCTTCAGGTGTATATATGTTTTCAGAGTAAATATACATTTAATCACCTCTCATTTTAGATACCAATAATCTTTATTTGCTTCCATTAAATCATCGAGTACTAATTGTGCTTTATTAGGATTTATTACAGTTCTATTTAGGGTCAGGGCCTGTAAAGCTTTTTGATAATTTTCTTCTAAACAAGCTTCAGCAGTTAATTTTTCATAAGAATATTGATTTATTAATAAGCCTTTATAAAATGTAGATATTTTACCTAAAGGTTCCATAATAGCACCTTCTTTAGATAGTTTAGCTTCTTTTTCTATCATTGCATCATCTGGAAGATCTGGAATTATTCCTTCATTTCTAGCCATTACTATAAAAACATTATTTAGATCAAATGCAATGGACTCAGCAACTTCAACCATCATTTTTCCATGAACTGGGCCTGTTAAAAATGGAACATTTTCTAGAGATTTTTCTTTACTAGCTTGTCTGCATATATCTATTACTTGTTTCTCTCTACCCTCTGATGCTTCATCTGCCCTAGTATATTCTGGATTACTTTCTTTTACCATATCGTCTGGGAAGAAATAGTATTGTAAATAAGTATTTGGTAGATATTCTGGGAAAAAAGAAAGCATTTTATTTACATTTTTATAGGTTTCTAACCAAGAGGCTTCTCTTTGTTCAGCGTTATAAGGTTTAAACTCATGTTTAGTTAGATATTCTTTTAATTCTGGTAACAAATCTTTTTTTGTTTCTTTATGATACAATTCTGTAAACCAACCAAAATGGTTTAGGCCAAAATATTTAGGAATAATGTCATCTTGTTCTACTTCCAAAATTTTAGCAAAAGATTTTAACATAGAAAATGGTTGGTCACATATATTCATAATCTTTTTATCCTCTGGAAATACTTTATCCAATGCTACTGCCACAATAGCTGCTGGATTTGTATAATTTAGTATCCATGCATCTGGTGCATATTTTCTAATGCTTTTTACCATATCAATCATTGGCTGTATAGAACGCATTCCATAGGCAAAGCCTCCTGGTCCACAAGTCTCTTGCCCAACTAAATCATATTTTAATGGTATTTTTTCATCTAAACTTCTCATAGGAGTATTTCCTACTCTCATTTGACAAAATGCAAAATCCATATCTGTATAAGCTTCTTCTTCGTCATCTGTAAAGATTATTTCTACTTCAGGATTATATTTTTTCATTGTTAAATCAATATAGTCTTTCATCTCATTAACTCTTTCTAAATCAATATCGAAGAAAACCAATTTTTTTAATGGAAATCTTTCTTTATGTTCAATAATACTTCCAACTAATGCAGGCGTCCTTCTACTTCCAGCTCCAACAATAGTTACTGCTAATTTTT
>NFYZ01007189.1_pt1 | contig 10333 bp, 15 predicted proteins | sample 1092561 | NCBI WGS metagenome assembly NFYZ01 (sample SAMN03609887, study PRJNA323583) | gut metagenome | isolation source: feces | host: Rattus norvegicus | place: Malaysia | collected 2013 | reverse complement strand
TCTAAGATGGTTTCCAGACCCTCTAGTCTTATCTAAGTTCCTCGCTGTGTATTTCTATGTCTAAGATATTTGACGGGACTAGAGGGTCTGGAAACCATCTTAGATAAGATATTATTTTATATAGCATCTGTATCATTTTTTGTACTTCGTACAAAAAAATAGACGGGACGTGAGTTTACTTACAGTCAGCCATTTTTTGCGCTATCGCAATGTAGCATAGTATTTCCATCGCAGATGGAATAGACAGGATATCTCAGTTGATACAATATGTGTTTAATAAGAAATGTCGCTGTACATAAACATTTAAAACAAAAAAGAACGTGATTATACAACCACGTTCTTTATATATAATTATTCTTTTCTAATGTTTAGAAAGGCAGATCATCATTGCTGTCCGTAGAAACAGTTACCTGTGCTTCAGATCCTTGCATAGGTGCAGGGGCAGGTGCAGATTCCGCACTTACTGCAGCAGGCACAACAGAAGCCGTAGAAGGATCATTTCCTGCAAGTACTACATCAATCCAACGCTGTACGCGAGCAGCAACTTCAGGAGCCCATTCCTTATATGACAATGAATCAATGTTAGGAGCCCACCCCTTAATTTCTTCAAGTACTCTCGCATAGATAGGTCTAAACTTAGTAGTATTTTCCTCAGCAAGTACTTCTTTCATCAGATTTGCACGTTCCTCAGGATCCTTTGACTTCCAAACCTTCTTCATAGATTCAACATAATTTTCAAGAATTTCTTGTTCATCAGATGTTAGAATAGGACTTCCATCAGGATTGATACATGATACTACCTCTTCAGACAACTCGCCTGTGTAAGTAATTTCACGTGTCTTACGTTGAGGATTTGCTTTATCATCGGGTCCAGGATGTACCTCAATATCAATAGCACGTCCAAACAGATAATCCATTACAGGAATTGCTGACTTCTTAGGATCTGTAGGATCTTGCTTTTGTTTGATGATTTGATATACTGATGCAGGAATCTTCCACAACTTGAATGATCCTACCAAATCAGGTTGGTTCTTATCATCAAGAATCTGTACAACACAAAATCTTGCAGAACGCTTGTCAAACAGTTGTTTACCACCGTCTTCGCGCTTCGCTTGCTGCAACCACAGTTGAGATCCTTCTTGCGAATAATGGCATTTCTTCCATGCCTTAAAAATAGGGCAATTCTTGCCTTCTTCTGTGTTCAATGTAAGGGAGCTAATTACTGAGAAGAAACCTTCAGCATCATTCATACCATAACTTTGCTGGTCAAGGAATGAATGTTTACGGTCAAATGGGTTGTAAACGACCTTAAGTGTTGCACGGTAAATACCATCCTCATCCTTTGAATCTGCTGGCCGCATACGGTACACTAAACTGTTACCATTACTTGTGTTTTCGTTAGAATCGTTTCTGAATAAATCTTGGGGGTCAAAGCCCAACACGTCTTGTTCGTTCATAATCTTTGTTTTTAATAAATTTGTATTTTTTGTGTATTTATTTTTTTGGTGTTTGTTTTGTATATTATCAATATAGTACTTTGACTTGCACAAATTCACTGTTTAATTTTTTTTTTGACTATTTTATTCCTAAATAAAAATGATTAATCATAGGCATTGTTCCACCACCAAGTCCAACGGGATGTGTTGATGCTTTTATTGGTAATGGGACAACCTGTGACTGCGCACACATTCCGCCAACAGTATTTACGCCTAACAACATGCACTGTCCATGTATATCTGCATTTTTTATATAATAATCAATAGCAGAAGACAACTGTTCAGCAAAAGGTTCTGCAATCATAGTAGTAGCTACATCAGCAAAGTTTTTAGCCATATCGTCACTCAACTGACAGTCTGTTGGCATTGTACGTTTAAACGCAGTTTCAAAGGCTGGTTGAAATGAATCTTCAATTGCCTTTTTAATATTGTCTTTTAGTTTTCCTTTATTAAGTGCCATCTTACTTACTATATATCCAACATGCAAACTCAAATAGAGAATTATATATAGCTCGCAATTGTGCTTCAGTAAATTCTCCCTTTAATAACATAGTATTTATATACTCCTCAGTTAGCTTACCAATCTGGCATTGCATTTTATCACTTACTTTAGTAGACGGTTTTTCTACAATATCGTTTTTGTGGGCATCATTGTATACTTGTGTTGCATGTTCTACCAATTTGTCCAAAAGTTTATCATCAAACATTTCTTGACCAAATATAGATGCAATCATATTAAACAAAGGGTTATCACCTTTCTTTAATGTAGCCACAACATTCTTAAGTTTATCAAGGTCTTCCTTTTTTGTAAAATCAAGTTCTTTAACATCATCTAAGTTAAAAAAACTAGACAATAAATCAAATCCACTCATCGCGTTAAATAAAAATTTTATAGTTAAAAATAAAAATGTCTGCCATTTAAACAGACATTTTATAAGTTTTTTTACATTATTTCATCAAGTGAACCAAAATCATCGCTACCTTCATCAACCACATCATCACTTCCATCTCCAACAGGAGGTTCAGATGGTGTAGCGGCGGCCTTTGCTTGAGCTATTGCTTCAGCAATGGTAGGTTTTGCGTCACTTGGAGCTGAATTAAGTATTTCGATTACTGCATCACTCAATTTCTTGCTTAAAAGATCCATTTTAATAGACTAATATATTTTAATTTAAAAATAATGTTAGTCGTTAATCTTTTGTTGTATTTGCCTTTGCTCTTGCAACTACAGCATCACGTTCAGCTTTTGCTCTTGCTGCATTAGCCGCAGCTGTCTGTTCATTTGCTTTTGCTGTTTCTGATTTTGATACTGCAAGATTTACTTTCTCATTAGCAGTATTTAATTGTTCTACCATTATATCAATAATATGTGCCTTTTGTAATGTATCTGCTTTAAGAACGGTTATTGTACTATCAAGATGTTCTATCTGTTCAGTTTGCTTATTTATAGTAGACTGTCTATTACATGACTGTGTGCACTTATTCATACTAAACAGCATAAATAATACTAATAATATGTTTTTCCAGTTTCGTTTTAGTTTATCCATAAGAAATTTAAGATTCTTTAATTTAAAATAAAATAGAACCAAATTCATAGAAAATTTAATGAAATGAAAATTTATTTTTAAATATGAAAAGTTTACAGGAATTTATAGAGCAGTATAATAATATAGAGAAGCTCGGTACAATACAGTTTGAGTTAGATGAGAATTCTTTAGATCTAATGTGTGACAAAGACTTAATATTAGACGGGTATTATATAGAAGTATCTAATATGATAAACGAGATGTCTGCCGGCGCGCAAAGATATTCTAAAGATGGAAACAATCCGAAACAACATGGAAACCGTGTAGTGTGGACAAGTAAAGATAAGAATACTTTAAGGATGGGTGACCATGCCACACAAAGACAAGATAGACCTGTAGATAAAGGTGGGGATGGTGAGCATATCACAACAAAGGAAATAATAGATATGTTTATATATTCATGGTCTGACATTATGGAAATGTACTATGGGGGTCACCTGAAGCGCACAGAAGATGTGAAGTCGTTTGTTATATTATGCAAATGTTATTTAGAAGGTTCTGAAAATAATTTACATGCGAACGGTGCAAGACATGAGAACAAATTTCTTTGGGCAGCATGGATGATAAATGAGAACTATAATACTGGAAAACTAGATATTATAATACGGACTATATTCAGAGGATCTTTCTTTAAACATTCAATAAAACAAGAAAGAATAGTAATAGCATCAAACGGCTATATCAAACAAAAACTTCCAAGATAAACTATGAAATCATTATATAGATATATAACAGAATCATTAGACAATAATCTGTTTTGGAAGATAGATAAGTTCTTTGAACGGAACCAAGATGAATTAAGATCTTTCAATGGTCTTATTGACATATGTAGATCTAGTAAGTCATATAATAAGTCAACTATAGAAGCATATATAAATGGCAACGAAGATCTATACAACATATTAAAGACGTTCGTTGATTTTATAGAAGACATCGTACAGAAGGACAATAGTATAAATAAAGACTATTACCTTGCAATGTACAATATCGTAAAAGTAGTAGTAAACAATAAATCAGATGGCATAAAATACACTAACATGAAATAGTTGTTTGTATTGACACACAAAACACCTCTTAGAAAACCTTCTAGACCATCTAGATTCTCTTCAAATATCTTAGACATAGAAATACACAGCGAAGATATTATGTAAGAATCTAGATGGTCTAGAAGGGCTTCTAAGAGGTGTCATTTTTAAATAAAAATGGTTGAGAAATTTCACAATCTCCCAACCATAAAAAATATGCTTATATATGACTTAATTTATATTAGTTATTGAACAAGTGTCACAATAACTGCACGACCATAATCATCATCACATCCATGCGCACGTAGTTCTCGCACGGTTACACCGTTCTTTGCAAGATAATCCTTTACTACGTTTGCTCTCCGTTTACTCAATAGAACATTGTACTCGTCATTTGACCGAGGTTCACGGGAAGCATAAGCATCAATATCAACTGTTACGTTTTGTGGAACTGATTTTAGAACTTCCTTTCCACGTTCAGTTAATTCAGAACTATCATGTTTGAATAGTGTTGCCCATGTTGTATGTACCGCTACACTCTTGTCAGTTACAACCTTTTCTACAACACGTTCTACAACTTCAGGCTTGCGTGATTCAAGTTCCGCAATACGTTGTGTTAGACGAGCGACTTCTGTTGCATCATATAGATGAGCAACTGACATTGAGCGTCTTCCATTACTATTTTTAAATCGGTATACGAAACCAGCAGTCAGTTCAAAGTTTCCATGATTCTTGTTCAACTTCATATTAGCCATATCACCCCATACCACAGAAGGATTTACCAAAACTGCCCATGCACGATCTTTACCAAGATTGAAGTCAAATTCTACGCCTGCACGGTATGTCATATAGTTTCTGTTATATCCCCAATTATATTTAGATGCTGTGAAATGACCCCAACCAACACCTGTATATACAATAGGTTCAAACAACTTGCGTTCACCTGTATACTTTGTAAATACATTTGTCATGTTAAATCGGATATTTGCACTTACGTTTACTGCGTCAAACGCTGTATATGAATTATATTTACTACCTGTACCAATAGCAGTACGTGCATCAATCCCAAACCCCAACCAAGGAGTCACTTCCTTGTTAGCACCTACCATTACCAAAGGCATAGTAGATCCATTACTAAACATTTCATTAAACGGTGTAACCACACCACCTTGTACTGTCACAGACCAATTGTCTGTAAAACGAGAACTTCCGGCATAATTAGACTGTTCCTGCGCGAAAGCACTAATTGCAATCATAAACACTGCAATGATACTAAAAATAAACTTCTTCATTTTCTTTGTTTAATTTGTTTCTTCAAGTTTTTCTTTAAATAATTCTTTAATTGTCAAAAATTCTTCCTCTGTCAAATCATATTTAGATCCTGACTGGCATGTCATACGGAAGATCTTACCATCTGTCATTATTGATTCCATTGTCAATAGATTAACAATAGAACCGTTAGCAAATTCAAATATAAGCATTTTCTATTATTTAATTTTTATCTTAAGTTTTAATGTATGAGCCATTAAAGTTATGAATACTGCACCTAAAAATGGAATTGGTCCTTGTAGTGCATCAACGAAATGAGACGCACACCACCAAAATCCCCAAAAAATGAGTGATTGTATAGATATAGCGTATAGCCAACTTACTAAAAATAATACTTTCTTCACTTCAACATCAATTTATGAATTTCGTATCTGCGCTTTACATTTCCTTTATATTTTATCTTTAATGTCTTTACGGCAGCAATGGTATATGACAAATCATTTGCATTGTTTTTTCTACATCGTTTTAGTCTGTTGTAGAATTCTGAATTCTTAACACCAGCCTCACCACAATTATAAATCAAATCACCAAGACCGTCTATAAAGTTTTGTGAAAACTTATGTTTTACTGGTAAATCAGAAATCAAACGGTTTATTGCTACGTTCACAGTTTTTAAATCAGACGCAAGTAGCATTTCTGCCTTATGCTTTGTAATTTTCATTCCACGTGTCACGTTTTTTGAATGATGTCCGTACCCAATGGAATATCCATTGCTATCCCAATATGCAGTTAACTGACATGTTTCATATGACTTTATTAGTTCTATTCCCCTTTTAGAAACAGAATAATTTGCGAATGAACAGATAGATGTTACCAAACATAGCAGAATTGTTGTTATTGTTTTCTTCATAGATTTAGTTTATTCTTCAATACCGTAATCGTCTGGCATCTGCGGCGCAGTCAAGAACGCGTAAATCATGAAACACACTGAAAATATGTAAAGACCACCAACTATATATAATATAATCATTTTCTATTACTCCGTATAAAAATCGTCTAAATCATTTTGTGACATAACATCATTAAAGAAATTGTCAATCTCATCAGATGAGAACCATTCAAGCATTGCAGTAACAATATCATTGTCACTCAAATACTCTTTCATAAACTGGTACTTTTCATAATTGTTTTGTCTAGAAGCCATAATTAATCTTTGTTTGAATTTATCATTTTTACTGCATCAAGAAATCCTTTAACATAAGCATCCTTAACATCTGTGTTGATGCTTGGTAGATCAAAAGTATATTCATCATCGTGACAATACTTATCAAAATTCATTTGATGTCATTTTTAATCACATTTTAAATATAGTCATCTTTTAAGAAAATTCAATTTTATGCAGTATTTTTGTCTAAAAGATAGTCATATGTTTCTTTATATATATACCATGCACCTAAACATGCAAAAATGTTAAAAAATATATTTTCCAAAACTAATCGTTGTACAAATAAAGTATATCAAAATGACTGGTACCTAAACACCAAGTATTAGACACAACATTAACAAAAATGCTTTCAGCCTTAAAGCCAAATTTTTCATGATATTAATAGAAAATGGATGTGTATTTAAACACACCCATTTTAATTTTAATCACCAAATCCGTTTTTGTTTCGTGTTATCAAAGAACGCGGATGATTCGCCTTCCTTCATATTATCATTTTCAACAGTATTCCAATTATAAACAATACGAGCAGCTTCCGAAACAATCCATCGTGCTGTATTTGCTGGAACATTCTGTCCAATTTTTCTAAAATAATTCCAAGGCTTTCCGACCATATCGAAATCTACAGGATGACCCATCGTGTACAACCATTCGCGCATTGTATATAACCTATCTTCTTTATGATGTACTACAATAGGCACGTTCTTGTACATACATGCAGGAAGCAAATCTTTGAAATATTTTGCAATAGTTGACCACCATCCTTTATTTTCTGCTAACTTTGCATCAATATGTCCGAAATATCTAACGTACCATTTATAATATTTTTCGTCATAATTAGAATTTTTCAACCATTCCAAGAACTTTTCACGTTCTTCCAAATCGGTAACCATGTACATAGTCAAGTCACCGGATATATACTCGCGCCAATTTTCACCAAACCGAACCTTTGCATATTCAACAGGAATATCTACATTAACAATATTGTCAAGAACCACATTCATAGGATCTTCAGTTCTTGTTTCAGGCATTTCATTAAAGAACTGTTCTGTAGAAACCATATCACGTTCCCAATTGAATTTAGGTACAAACTTTTCATCATCACGATCCTTAAAGAAATATACAAATGTTCTTGGGCGTTTCTGACAGTTATGATGATACTTCGTATCTGTCTTATAATATACACAGCTATATCCAGTTTCATTTGCAATAGTCTCCAACTGTGCGCGTACATCATCACCTCTACTACTCATAAGTGTAGGTGCATTTTCAAAGATATATACCTTCGGGCGAATTGTACGTAAAGCATACTTTGCCATCCATATCATCTGTGCATTACACTGATCTTTTCTGTCAGCATTTGCAGTACTTGCCATTGATAGGCCAGCACATACAGGAACAGCAACAACGATATCCATATCATCAATGTCTGGAGTGGCATTTTCACCATTCAATGTATATTCAGGTCTATATTCAGTATCAGATAACATCTCATCAGCATTAAGAAAACCTTTATTCATAAGATAATAGTTTGGCATTCTATCATGTTTTGTAAGATAGTTCACAATGTTTGCTTCATTTCCAGCATCAATTATTTCACCTGTTTTATCTGTAACAATATCGGTTAGACCAGGATATGTGATAATCCATTCAGCAGGATGCCCAATTGCCTTTTCTGCACCAAGGTACATTCCTCCAGTAAGTGGTTGGATGCATCCCCATTTCAATTTTTTATTTTCCATGTATTTTTTCTTTTGAATTTAATTTAAAATAGTAATCTTTTTAGTCATTGTTCATTTAAAATAGTCAAGATAATTTGTTTATTTTATGATGACAGCAGGTATTTTTGTATAAGTCCATACTACATTTTCATTGACTAATGAAATATCCTTAAAAACATTAATATTTAAATGATAATCTAAATTTAGATTTATTCTTAAACATGTGTGAACGAACCATCCAAGTGGATGGTTCGTTCACTTAACTCCCTATCGGAATATAACTTATCTAATATGAAGTGCTTCCTCTCAATATAAAATGAATTTTCAACATAATCAATAAGTTTAAAATTATATTCAGGATATTTTTTTAAGAATTTTTGCAAGGATTTTCTTCTGTAACTTTTCTTTATCATGTATAAGAAAATTCTCTTTAATTATCTGAATTATGCTTTTCATAGCAACTCTCTTTTCTTTGTATTGTCAAAATATCTGTCTGTTTTTCCACTTCTGTCAATAATATCCCAATTTTTTACTAATCTAACTGATTCAGATACAATCCAACGAGCTGTATTTACAGGTACGTTTTGTCCAATTTTTGAATAATTCATGTTTATGTCACCATACATTTTAAAGTCATGTGGATGTCCCATTAAATGAAGCCACTCCCGTATTGTATATAATCTGTCTTCTTTATAATGTATCAATGTAGGTACTGCTTTAAACATACAGGCAGGTACTGTTTCATCAGATTCCTTTGACCACGATGGTACTAATACATAAAAGTTCTTTCCTAAACTTAACTTGTATTTTATATGTTCGCATATATGATATAACTTATCTTTCACATCTTGTTTACAATCATATTTTGATATATAGTCATAAAAGTCATCCCATTTATTATTATCTATAATGTTACCTATAGACCATGATGTAGTAGTATTTTCACGATAGTCTTTACCATACCTGTCCTTAATATAATTATACAACAAAATGTTTCCAGGTGTCATATCAACCGTTTCTTGTTGATCAGCATCTTTAGGTATACGTTCCATGTATTCTTTCATATTACACTTAATGTCTTCCCATAACATCTCTGGTGCACCAGTGCCGTTATTATATTTAACAAATACTACAAATGTCCGTGGGCGCCGCTGACAATTATCATGCAATTTCGTGTCTGTTTTATAAAATATGATAGAATAACCACATTCTTTTGCTAAACACGAAAGTGTTTCCCTTACTGATTTACCAGCATTTCCTGTAAATAATGTAGGTGCGTTTTCAAATATGTATACCTTAGGACAAACTACCTTCAACACCCATTTAGCATTCCATAACATATTACAATTACGTGCGTGTTTAGTATCATCGCTTGCTATTGTAGCCTGTGATAGTCCAGAACATACAGGAACAGATACTACTATATCTATATCATTTATATTATCAAATATAGAATTTTCATTATTAGAATTCCATTCTGAAGAATTTGTTATTTCTACATCGTTTATATCTATGTCTTCAAATGGTTTCTTATTGAAAATATAATAATCTGGTAACCTATTGTGCAGTTTCAAATACTGTAATAAATTATATTCATTACCAACATACCCAACTTTCCCATCTTTAGTCATCTTAACATCAGTTAATCCAGGATATGATATAATCCATTCTGCAGGATGACCAATTGCCTTTTCTGTACCAAGATACATTCCCCCAGTAAGCGGTTGGATGCATCCCCATTTTATCTTGTCATTTCCCATTGTCTAAAATTTCATCAAATATGTTTCTAATTAGCCTATCATCAAATAAACTATCTTCTAATAAATCATATAATTTGTTTAAAATAGATCTATATAGCTCTTCGTTGTTTTCTAATTCTTCAATCTTCCTATATAGTTCCTCTGGACTATGTACTTTAATATAATATGGGAAACTATCATATATACCGCCGTAGTCATAATCTTCAGCACACCAAAATGGAATGATACCATAATAAATCATAGAATAGACTTTT
>NFYZ01012264.1_pt1 | contig 10374 bp, 26 predicted proteins | sample 1092561 | NCBI WGS metagenome assembly NFYZ01 (sample SAMN03609887, study PRJNA323583) | gut metagenome | isolation source: feces | host: Rattus norvegicus | place: Malaysia | collected 2013 | reverse complement strand
TTAACAGATGAAAAAATAGAAGAAGTATTAACAGACCCAGATACAATTATTAAACTTGCAACTCAATTAAAGGAAGAAAGAGCAGAAAGGAAGTTACTGCAACAGCAAACAGAAGAGGACAAGCCTAAGGTTTTATTTGCTGAAGCAGTAGAAGATTCAGATGATGTAATTTTAGTCAAGGAAATGGCTACTATTTTGACTCAAAGAGGGTTTGATATAGGGCAAAACCAGTTATTTGAGTACCTAAGAAAGAATGAATATTTGTGTAAAAGAAAGGGAGATATGTGGAACGCACCTACTAAAAGATATGAACATTTATTTAGAGTTACCAAAAGAGTTATACAAAATTCCAAAGGTTCAATGATAAAAAACACCCCTAAGGTTACGGGTAAGGGGCAGTTGTATTTTATTAAAAAATTCGATGAATATGCTAAACAAGGTTTAACTGCAAAGGATTTAATTTAATAAGGGAGGAATGTAAAGTGTGCAATTTTATAGACGTAGAAGAAGTTAGGGATGAGATTTTAGGTTTAAGGGTAGTCGATTTTATAGGCGAGAATAACATTATATTTTTAGAGAATGAAGAAGGAAGAATATACACCATAGAAGCAACACAGGAAGGAATGGTTGTCAATAAAGGTAGCACAACCGAAGAAGAATTTGAAATGTTAAAAGTTTCTTTTAATTTATTGCTTCAGAAATTAGACGTAGACGAAGATGAGTTATGGGACGAATACTACAAATAAAGGGGGACACAACATGTATCAACCAATACAGGTTATAGAAGCTATCCCGTACAGGACTAACAAGGAAATTAAGAAAATAGTGGACAAGTATCACAAGAACTCAATTGTAAAGATTTACGATTATTTTATCTATATAGAAAGAATAGAACTGGTGGCTTAAAGGGGGTTAAGGGGTGAATAAAAAAGCAGAAGAATATCTTTGGTTTAAGAGTAGCGTTGCAAGAAAACTAATGGCTGATAAGGAATTTTATGAAAAGTCGATTGAAAGAGAAAGTGGGTTAAAGACAGCAGTTAAAAATGACTTCGTTAGAGGAGTAGAAGCGGGAGTAGCAATAGGCTTTAAATTTGCAGCTAGGGATATTAAGACAACGTTGAGACTCTTATTAGAGGAGGTGCAATCATGAGTGAGGATTTAATAAAAGAATTAGTTAGCAACCTCAAGGAACTAAATTACACAATAAAAAACCTCAACAAGCAAGTCTATACAGCAAAAGAAGCAGCTAAATACTTGAGAATCGGATATGAAACAGTATTGATGTATGCCAGGATTGGCGAAATAGAGCATGTCAAGAATGGCAATCAATACATTTTTAAAAAGGAATATCTGGATAAATGGCTAGACAAAAATACAATAAGGGAGGTGAGGTGATGATAGAGGACGTTGAAAGGGCTATTAGGGAATATTTTGATAGCAATGTAATTAATACAGATGATTTAAAAGCAGCTGAAAACGCAATATTAGATGTTTTAGATTATATTTACATTTATTTCGAAGATAAGTTAAGGGGGTGAAGTAATGAAGTTGAACAAATACAAAACCATTAAGGAGAGACTTGAAGAGACTGACATATCTGAACTATCTGATATAGGCTTGAGGTTTCTGGCTGATGACATAATGCTAGAACATTCAGGCAGAAGAGTAGATAGTGATTTAGCAGTAGCAAAATTACGTGAAATTAGCAATGAATTATATGGGAGGTTGAGAAAATGACAACATGGGCAAGTAGTCCAGCTAGTGTGTGGACAGGCTTTATTATAGCAATAGCTTATGTGGTGGTTAGTTTGATTGATTTAAAAAATATTGAGGAGGAATAGAAGATGAAACTAGAAGAAATGATTAAGGAATTAAAGGAGAATCCAGAGAAGAAATTTAAGAGTATACCCCTTCATGGACTTGAAGCGTCTACATTTGCAATCATGATTGAAGGGAAAATATTTTTCAGAAATAAACATAATGATTCGGTATCACTGTATTATATTGACCTCGATTGGGAATGGGAAGAGGTAAAAGAACCAGTATCGTTTATGAAACTTTTACAAGAGATAAAGAAAGACCGCATCTTAAGATTTAGTTATAAAAACAAAGCTCAAAGCTATAACTTTGAAGGCGACTTAGAGGATTTTTTATTTGAAATATCAGATACTTTTACGAATGAGTATATAGCTAAAATACTACTAGAAGGTAAGTTTTATATTGAAGATTAAAGGAGGAACAAGTAATGAAAACATTGAAAACATGGGAAATACGGGAATTGATGGATAGATACCCTAGCGAAATGTTAGGGAAAGAATTTAAGTTGGTTAACGGTATCTTGGATAAACGTAATGATGGCCATATATCAGCTGGAGAAACGGCAATGGTAAGCAGGTTTCCGGGCTTTCTGGGTTTAACACGAAACAGTTTTAGAGTTAAGGACTTAACAGGCTTTGAAGAATGGGAGGAGGTAAAAAAGCCAGTAACATTTATGGAAGTAGTAGAAAGTGGCAAGGAATTCACAGTACAACATCCTTATATACAAGATGAAGGCTATCAAGAGGATTATAAATTTAGGTTATATGAATTTATGCACGTGTTTGAAATATTTTGGTCAGATGATGAAGTGAAGGACGTTTTGACAACAGCTAAGTTTTACACTATCGAAGAATAAACCCCTCTAGCTGCAACTAGAAGGGCAAAGAAATAAAACCATCACTACTATTATAGCACAAATCAGGAGGAATAAAAATGGGAGCTAGGTCAGATGGAGCTTTTGTGGTACGCAAGATAGATTATGAAGCTGAAAAAGAGAGAATTAAAAGGGAAATAGAAAAGGAAATACATTATATCACGGAAGAAAATATAGAGCTTGAAAGAGAGATTGCAACAGGCAGAAAGGCAGAAAGAAAGCTGAAAGAAAATGAAAATGTATTACAAATTCTAATGACAACTTATTTAGGAACAAAATTATAAAGGAGGAAAAATAATGTTAGATAAAATAGATGGAATTTTAGAAGAAAAGAAAGAGAAAGGTGAAAAAGAAAGTTGGAAAATAAGGAATGATGACGACGCTGATTGGTGGATAGAAATCAAAGGGCAGGAGCTAGATGAAATCAAGACTTATCAAGGGAAATTAAGAGAGAAAATAGCACTTTATGAAGAGAAATTAAGGAAAGCTAAAGAAGAGGAACGACGTGTAATAGAGCAAAGAAATGAAATGTTGGCTGAATACTTTGAGGCTATAGACCCTAAGCAAATGAAAAAAACTAAGACAATGTTGAAATATAGATTGCCAAACGGTGAGCTAGTGAAAAAACGCCAGACTCCACAGTTTAAGAGAGATAACAACAAATTAGCTGACTGGCTAGAAAAGAACAATATGACTGATTATCTACAGATTAAAAAGTCGGCTAAATGGGGCGAATTAAAGAAGATAACAAAAGTAAATAATGGACAAGTTGTCACAGAAGACGGAGAGATAGTCGAGGGTGTGGAAGTAGTAGAAAGACCTCCTAAATTTGAAGTGGAGGTGGATTAAGTGAATATATATCAGAAACTTTTAAATATACAAAACAGCTTAAAAGCTCCAAAAAATCAGTTTAATAAATTTGGAAATTACAGCTATAGATCCGCTGAAGATATTTTAGAAGGAGTTAAACCTATACTAGCTGAAAACAAAACAACTCTAGTTATAGATGACATGATAATCCAAGTAGGTGATAGATATTATGTTGAGGCAACTGCAAAGCTTATTAACACAGAAAAGCCTGATGAAATGGTACAAGCAACAGCATATGCAAGAGAAGATGAGAGAAAAAAAGGTATGGATTTAAGTCAGTTAACAGGTAGTACAAGCTCATACGCAAGAAAATACGCATTAAATGGACTGCTTGCTATAGATGATACAAAGGATAGTGACGCAACTAACAAGCATGGCAAGGAGCAAAAAACAAAGCAACAACCTAAGAAATCTAGCAAATATATAACTGATAAACAAAGAAAAAGAATGTTTGCAATAGCTGAAGGGGATGCAGAACTTGTAAAAGATGCAATAGAGGAGTTTGGATTTACTGGAACAGACGAAATAACAAAAGCAAAATACAATGATATTTGCAAATATATAGAGGAAACGAAAGACTTGCCAGATGTATTTAAGTAAGGTTGAGGGGTTTATTCCCCTTAGCCTGTATATAGAAAGGGGCTATATATGAACAAACCAAATTATTATGCAATCTTACCTGCTGATGTGAGGTACGACAACAGATTAAAACCTATGGAACGAATAATATATGCTGAAATAACAGCTTTATCTAATATAAAAGGTTATTGCTATGCTAACAACTCATATTTTGCAAAATTATATGATGTTAATAAAAAAACAGTTAGCAATTGGATAAGCAATTTAATAAAGTATGGCTATTTAGAATCTAAAATCATTAAAGAAGGCAAGAAGGTAAAAGAAAGGAGATTATATATAAATAAAAACTGTTACCCCTATCCACGAAAAGATGGATACCCCTATCCACGAAAAGATGGATACCCTATCCACGAAAAGATGGAGGATAATATTACAAGTATTAATATTACAAGTATTAATAGTATATATGACTTTTGGAATACTCAAGACATTATAGAACATCGTAAGCTAACCAATAAAATGAAAAACAAAATAAAGACAACCTTAAAAGAATATACAGAAGAAGAAATAAAGGCAGCAATTAAAAATTATAGTGAGATTCTTAATAGTGATAAATATTGGTTTACTTACAGGTGGACAATAGATGAGTTTTTACAACGTGGATTAGAAAGATTTTTGCACAGAGATGTAGCAATGCAAAATTTCCTAGACGAAAGCAAGGTTAACAAAAAACAAGAAAGTACAGATGAATACAATCCTTATAAGCACTTTGATGTATATAGATAGAGGTGATGAAATGTTACAAAATGAGAAAACTGAACAAGCAGTATTAGCTTGTATGTTGATAGACAGAGATTGTGCTATGGATTCTGGTCTGATTGATAAGAGTGACTTTACTAATCCAATTAACCGAGAAATATATTCTGGGATAAGAAGGCTGACAAAACAAGATAAACAAGTTGACTATATGACAGTATATCAAGAATTAAATCAGAAAGTAGAACTAACATATTTGATGGAATTAACAGAAGTAATGCCCTCGATACTAGGCTTTAAAAAATATATAGAAGACTTAAAAGACTTAACACTTAAAAGAGAATTATACAAATTGGCTGACAAGTTAAAATCTAGGGATAAAAAAGGTAAAGAAATAGCCGAACTAGCAGAAAAAGAAATATTTAATCTACAAGAAAACATGACTACAGGAGAAGTAACTCAATTGAAAGATGTTGTCCTAGATATAGTCACTAATATGCAAGAAGTCAATGAAGGTAAAGAAACAGCTGGTTTAAAAACTGACTATGGAGCAATTGACAGGTTGTTAGATGGCTACAAAAAAGGAGACTTGATAATACTAGCAGCAAGGCCAGCAATGGGGAAAACTGCACTGGCTTTGAATATAGCAGAAAAACTAACTAAAGATCCGAGTAAAGAAAAGACGGTACTATTCTTTAGTTTAGAAATGAGTAAAGAGGAATTAACACAAAGACTTATATTCAGTTCATCTTTGGTTGATAGTGACAAGTTGAGAAGAAGGGAACTAAATGGACATGATTGGGACAAGATTGCAGACATGACTAGTCTAATGTTACAATCAAGGCTTTTTATAGATGATAACTCAATGAGAACAGTGCCAGAAATGCAAAGTATAGGTAGGCGAGTCAAAAGGAGGCATGGTCTAGATTTAATAATAGTTGATTATTTACAACTTATGAACACTAGCAGCAAAAAAGAAAATAGACAACAAGAAATATCTACAATATCCAGAGGATTAAAGATAATGGCAAAAGAGCTTGATGTACCAGTTTTAGCGCTCTCTCAACTATCTAGGGCGTGTGAATTAAGACAAGACAAAAGACCCTTATTATCAGATTTAAGAGAGTCGGGGGCAATAGAGCAAGATGCAGATGTAGTTAAATTTATATATAGAGATGAATATTACGAGCCCGACACAGATAAGCCAGGGGTGGCAGAAGTGATAGTAGCGAAAAACAGAAAAGGACCAACAGGAACTGCAGAATTAGGTTGGATAGCAAATTGCACGAAGTTTGTGGATATATCAAATTTAGAAAAAAGATATAAGGAGGAATAACAATGACAGCCAAAAGAACTGGTCTTAAATGGAGCTATGAAGAAGACAGATTCCTAGAAAGACACTTCAAGACAATGTCTGATAAAGAAATAGCTGACATATTAGGAAGAACAGAAATAGCAGTGATAAATAGAAGAACTAGAAGGGAATTAGTAGCAACGATACCATGTCCCGAATGCAATGAAACAACAAAAATAGGAGTAGTTAGCACATATATACCAAACAAAAATACAACAAAATCGGGTTTTTACTGCAGAAATTGCCTAACTGAATATCTAAAAAATGGTGAAATAATTCCACCGTATGAGGCATCGAAAGAAAAAGAAGAAAAATCAATATGGAAAGGGAAGAAAACAAGAAAATCTGTGATGTTTGAGTTATTAGACAAAGCAAGAGAAAACAACGAACCTATTAACAGAGAAGAGATAATGAAAAAAGCTGATATAACACTCAACACTTTTTACACTTACAGGAATGAATACAAAAAGGAGAGATGTTTAAATGAATAATGTGATATTAATTGGAAGATTAACTAAAGACCCAGAACTTAGATTTTTACCTGGAAATGGTACAGCAGTATCAAACTTTACTCTAGCAGTAGATAAACAGCTTAGCAAAGATAAGAAACAAGAATTCGAGGCAGAAGGAAAACCAACAGCAGACTTTATCAATATAGTAGCATGGGGAAGATTAGCTGAAAACTGTGCTAACTACCTTAAAAAAGGAAGAAAAACAGCAGTACAAGGAAGACTACAATCCAGAACTTATGATGACAAAAACGGTGTAAGAAGATACGTAACAGAAGTAGTAGCTAAAAGAGTAGAGTTTATAGACTGGGGAGATAACAACAAGCAAGATGACAATATAGAAGGTTTTGAACCTGTAAATAACGATGATATACCGTTTTAGGAGGGGAAATATGAGTAGTTGTAAATATAATGAAAAATATTGCGTATGTGTTAGATGTGAAAAAGAATATGGCATCAATAAAGAAAAATGCAGTATTCACAAATGCAAAGATTGTGAGCAAGATGAGATAGGTAGGCATGGCTTAGGTTGGTGTAAAAAATACTGGAAAATGAAAAGGAATCCACAGATGAATTTATTCGAGGGGGAATAACATGAAATTTATAGATTTGTTTGCGGGGATAGGTGGTTTTAGACTAGGAATGGAAATGGCAGGTCATGAGCCAGTAGGTTGGTGCGAAAAAGATAAATTCGTACAAAAAAGTTACAAAGCAATGTATAGCACAAAAGGAGAGTGGTTTGCAGATGACATACGAACAGTTAAGCCTAAAGATATGCCAGAATTCGACTGTATCACAGGAGGATTTCCTTGCCAATCTTTCAGTATTGCTGGCAAAAGGGGAGGGTTTCAAGATACAAGAGGAACTTTATTCTTTGAAATCGCGAGAATTATTCGAGAGAGGAAGCCAAAACTTGTTTTCCTTGAAAACGTCAAAGGGTTGCTTAATCACGATGGAGGAAGGACTTTCGGAACAATCCTCAACACTTTTTGGGAATTGGGGTATGATGTCGAATGGCAACTGCTTAACAGCAAGGATTTTGGAGTACCACAAAACAGAGAACGAGTGTTCATTATCGGATATCCTAGAGGAACACGTAGACGAAAAGTATTTCCTATCAGAGGAACAAATGGAGAAAATAATAACAATACCATAAAGACTGTAGGGAAATATATGGGAACAAACAGAGATACTGGGCAAAGGGTTTATGGAATCGATGGCATCTTTGCAACATTAACTACCAAAAGCCATATAAACGATATGCCCAAAATAGCGATTCCAGTTAAAGATAACAGAGTGAATATAAGAAAATTAACACCTAAAGAATGTTGGAGATTGCAAGGATTTCCCGATGAGTTATTTGAAAAAGCAAAGCAAGTGAATTCAGATACTCAACTATACAAACAAGCAGGGAATGCAGTAACAGTCAATGTGGTATATGAAATAGCAAAAAGATTTTAAGGAGGAATATCATGAACAACCTTACAAAAGGCAACCTAAGATTAATAAAATTTATCCTTGAAATGGTAAAAGAAGATAAAAACATAGACAAATTGCATAAACTTGAATGGTATCAACAGAACGAAACAATGGACAGAATTGATGAAATATTAAATCAAATAAATAAAGAACTAACAAAAGATTAAAATTATCAGGAGGGATAACATGGATAGTTTCACAAAAGAACTAATTGAAGGCATAGAAGAAGTATCAAGTAGCACAGGAATAACAACAAAAGAGTGTATAGTACAAGCTATAGATATATTAGAACAAGAGAAAAAGGAAAGGCGAAAGAAATACATGAAAATGACAGAAAAGCAAATGTTTAAGAGTTGGTAAGGAGTGATAACTTGATAAAAGCTTGGAGAAACTGGAGGAAATGGACAAGTTTAAGCAATGGAACGTTTTTAAAATTCTATATATACGACAGAATATTAATTCGCCCAAAAAGGAAGGTGAGAAGATGGCTAAAATAAACAGCAACCAAAAAGGGAAGAAAGGTGAAAGAGAGTTTGCAAAGATATGTAGACAACAAGGATTTGAAAAAGCAAGAAGAAGTCAACAATATGCGGGAATAAATAACGACGCTGATGTTGTAGGGTTACCTGGCATACATGCAGAAGTGAAAAGAGTCGAAAGGCTTAACGTAGATAAAGCACTAGAACAAGCAATAGACGACTCTAAAAAAGAAGATATACCAATAGTAGCACACCGAAAAAATAGGCAAGAATGGAAGGTAACAATGAGATTAGAGGACTGGTTCAGACTATACAAAGCATGGTTAAAACAATAATAAAAAAAGGAGGAATTAGAATGAGAAGATTTGAGTTTAAAGCGTGGGATAAGCAGAAAAAAATGTGGACCAACTGGAAATGCTACGACAATATGTTTTATTTTATGGATAAGTATACAGGTGTTTGGATTAGAGATGATGAGTTTAAGAGATTCGTATTACTACAATGCACAGGGCAAAAAGACAAAGAAGGAACTGAAATATATGAGGGGGATATAGTTGAAGCTTGGAGCGAAGGTTCTAAACATATAGGGGAAGTAAGAAAGAGGATTGATGGATTGTATATCATATACCCTGCATATTGTAACGGATTCTGGGGACTTAAACCAAATAAGGCAGGCAAAACAACCGTTGAAGTTATAGGAAACATATACGAAAATCCAGAATTATTGGAGGAGGAATAAGATGCTAAACATAATATCAGCAATAATAATATTGATACTAGCTTTTATCAACGTATTTAAAAGAAATACATTAGAGAAAATTGAGGGTTGGTTACTTGTTATAGCGCTAATCCTTATGAATAGAATCTTATAAAAAAGGAGGAATAAAAAATGGAAAAGTTTAAAAATATATTTTTGTTAATTATTATGATTTTGGGGTTATTGTCTTTTACCTTTGTGTTTTATATTTTAGTAGGCATGACATACAACAAGATAAAAGATGCAACAGCCAAAAGGAGAAAGATGAAAAAACTAAAATGGAAAATACGTACAATAAATAAACTAATTTCAGAAATAAACAACGAAGGTAAACGCGTAACAGCAAAAGGAAAATATTTAGTTTTACATGATGCTCTGGAGGTGGAGCTATCAGACAAGGAAATTAAATAAAGGAGGAATGAAACGTGGAAGCTTTAAAAGCTTTAAAGGTAGTCTTTGCTGCAACAATAGCTTTAACTTTAGTGGTGGTAGGAATATCGGGAGTATGCTTAATTTACACTTTGAGGAGGGAAGAAGTTGAAAAGTAAATGTGAGGATAAAATAGACAAGTATTGTAGACAAGCTATAGCATATAAAAAATATGCAGAAACAAGAAGATGTGAAAAGTGTTGCATAGACTGCAAAAATATATGTAGTGAAGTATGCAAGCAAATAAAAGGGGGTAAAAATGAAAAACATATATGCTGACATAAGAGAAAATTTTAAAACAACAGATGAAGAAAGATTATATAAATTCTTAGTAAGATACCTAAAACTAAATGATTTAAAAGCTGATGAAATTAGACTACTGATAGACTTTATACACTTCTACATCAAACACAGTTAAGGAGGTATAAAAATGTACGAATATGAAACTATTTGGGTAGCTGAAACAATAC
>NFYZ01003959.1_pt1 | contig 10390 bp, 7 predicted proteins | sample 1092561 | NCBI WGS metagenome assembly NFYZ01 (sample SAMN03609887, study PRJNA323583) | gut metagenome | isolation source: feces | host: Rattus norvegicus | place: Malaysia | collected 2013 | reverse complement strand
ACTGGTGAATCTGTCATTATAGCAACTTTTACTCCTGCTTCATGTAAAACCTTTGGAGTATCAAAAGTTAGGTTTCTAAGCTCAATTTTAGACCTATTGCTCAATGTAGGCCCTACTATTGCTGGCTTACCTTCTTGGCCTAAATAATCAGCTATTAAATGTCCCTCAGTACAATGATCTAAAGTTATATCTACATCGAATTCTTTTGCTATTCTTATTGAAGTAAGTATGTCATCTGCTCTATGAGCATGAGCCTTTAATGGTATTTCCTTATTAAGTACTTTTGTTAAGGCTTCCATCTTTATATCATATTCTGGCATCTTAGAAGAATCTTCCTCTGCTTTTTCTTTCTTTTCCAAATAAGCTTGTGCCTTAAATAAAGTTTCCCTTAAAGTTGCTGCTGTAGACATTCTAGTAATTGGAGATTTCTTTTGGCTTTCATAAACTCTTTTTGGATTTTCTCCAAAAGCTATCTTCATAGCTACTGGTTCTTTTACTATCATATCATCTACTCTATCACCATAAGTCTTAATGGCTACAAATTGTCCTCCTATTACATTGGCACTACCTGGACCAGTAACTGTAGTAGTTACTCCTCCTGCTGCTGCTTCCTTGAAAGTTCCATCCATAGGATTGATTCCATCAATGGCTCTTAATTGAGGGGTTACAGGGTCTACCCACTCATTTCCATCACTTCCTTCAAATCCCATTCCATCTTCAAATAATCCAATATGACAATGGGCATCTATAAATCCAGGAGTTACCATTTTTCCATCTGCGTTAATTACTTCTGCATCTAATGGCGCTACTAAATCCTTGCCAACTTCTACAATTTTTCCATTATCAATTAATATGTCTCCACCTTCTATTACTTCTCCTTCCATAGTATAGATGTTACCATTTTTAATGACTAGCATATAATTCCTCCTTTAATAACTTACTTCGTGTCTCTAATTAGTATTATAGCTTGTACCCTTTTTATTATCAATAGAATTAAGTAGTTTTTTAATTACATAAGATAATTCCTCTATAGTACATTCTTTTTGAATAACTTCGTCTACAACATTATATAAATTTGGTTCCACTTTCTCTTCACTATCAACAACTAAAATAAAGGGTATTTCAGGAAAGTTATTTTTTAATTTTATAAAGAAAATAATACTTTCTATATCTTTATGATTGTAACAACCTATTATTAAATCATAATGTTTATGGGATAAGTCATCTAATATTTTATCATTTAAAAATTCCACATCTGTCCCTATATTTAATAATGAAAAAAGTTCTATTAATTTATAAGCCTTTATATATTCATTTTCTATTATTAAGGCATTATATTTCTTATCTTCTACCATAATAATTTCATTAGGTATTTCTTCTATTGTTGGGAAATAAATTGTAAACTTACTTCCCTTTCCACTTTTACTATCAACCTCTATATTAGCAAAATGATCTTTTAAAATCTTTTTAGCAATATTTAAACCTAATCCAGTACCTTTTGAACCTTTTGTCGTAAAATAAGGTTCGAATAATTTTTCTTTAACTTTTTCCTCCATTCCCATACCTGTATCTACAATTTCTATAACGGCTTCTTCTTCTAAATCATAAGTATTAATAGTTAGAATTCCACCTTCTACCATAGAATCTAAGGCATTTAATATAATATTTAACATAACCTGCCTTATTTCATATTCATTACAATAGATATAACTATTAGAGGTTAAACTTTCTTTTATCTTTATTTCTCCACTAGTCCTATTATCCATTTTAATTCTATGTCTTGCCATATCTAGACTCCCTAAAACTAGGTCATTTAATTTATGAAATTCCCTATTTGATCTATCTGTTCCTTTAACAAAATCTTGAATTCTATTCATTATGGCTTTTCCATCTAAAGCAGTTTTATATATTACATTAAAATAATCTTTAATCTCATCTTCAATATCCTTTAATAAAGCTATTTGAGAATAACCAACAATAGTAGTAAGTAAATTATTAAAGTCATGGGCCAAACCTTCAGCAAACTCCCCAATAGTTTTTAACTTTTCTATTTTTCTCAATTCTCTCTCATGTTCATCTTCAATTATTCCTTTTCTCGATATATTAATAAAGCCTGTACTAAAAAGCTCCATATAGGTATAAACTTCAACCTTTTCCGGTCCCTCTAAAATAAAAGCATGGTGAAGAGATATAAGTTTTAATAAATCCTTTTCATAAAAGTCGTTTATGATATACCTAATAGCTATTATGACATTACCTTCCTGAGCCCTTTTTCTAAGTTCTTCGTGTAAATCTATAAGCCCTTCAAAGCCAAGTTTCTGCTTATAATAATTATATCTAGTAGTATAAATAATAATATCTTCAAACCCATTATCCTTTAACTCTTTTATTTTATTATCATAAACTTCTAATGTTTTTTTCTCATCTATTGTATTATCTTTCATAATTTCTTCTTCTAAACATATAAATTGTATTTGTTCATTCATAAATTGATAATCTATACCCCACTGATTCATAAAATTTTCCTTAGAAAACTTATTAAAATTTTTGCTATAAATATATACTAAAGCTCCACCGTTCTTTAACACTTTTATAGTTTCTTTTTTTATAAAAGCATTAGGTTCTCCCCCAAAGCTGGAACTTATAATACTCCAAAATAAGTTTCCCTCATTTTGCAGCTCATATATGTCCACCCATAACCACCCTTTCACCATCGATTTTTAAACTTTCATACTGAGGGAAATTCTACCATTTGAACAATCTACCTCTAGTACTCTTACTTCCACAATATCCCCAACCTTTACTACTTCCATAGGATGCTTTACGAATTTATCGCTTAGCTTAGATATATGGACCAACCCATCTTGACCAACTCCAACGTCCACAAAAGCTCCAAAATCTACTACATTTCTTACGGTTCCCTTTAATATCATATTTGGTTTTAAGTCTTCCATATCTAAAATATCTTTTCTTAAAATAGGCTTTGGCATTTCTTCCCTAGGGTCTCTACCAGGCTTTTCTAATTCATATATTATATCTTCTAAAGTCGGAAGACCTATATTCAATTCTTTAGACATTTCTTTTAAATTATCATTATTATAATTATTTATATTCATAATTTTTTCTGCTACTTCATAAGATTCTGGATGTACTCCCGTATTATCAAGAGGATAATCCCCTTCAGGTATCCTTAGAAAACCTGCACATTGTACAAAAGTTTTTTCTCCTAATCTCTTAACTTTTAATATTTCTTTTCTATTCTTAAACATTCCAATTTTTTCTCTATATTCAACTATATTTTGAGCCACACTACTTGAAATCCCCGATACATATTTAAGTAAAGACACAGATGCAGTGTTTAAATCTACTCCAACTCTATTTACACTATCTTCTACAATCCCCCCAAGAGCTTCGGCTAATTTCTTTTGGTTTAAATCATGTTGATATTGGCCTACCCCTATATGTTTTGGGTCAATTTTTACCAACTCTGCTAATGGATCTTGTAACCTTCTTGCAATGGAAACTGCACCTCTTATAGACACGTCCATATCTGGAAACTCCCCTTGAGCAACCTTAGAAGCCGAATATACAGAAGCTCCAGCTTCATTTACAATTATATAAGAAACATCTTCTTCTATTTCTTGAAGCATTTCCGCTATAACTTGTTCTGTTTCTCTTGATGCCGTTCCATTTCCTATAGTTATAATATCAATATCATATTTCATAATAAATTCTTTCAATTTAGATTTTGTTTCTGCAATTTTTAACTGAGGTTCTGTTGGAAATACCGTGGTAAAATCAAGTAAATTCCCAATTTCATTTACAACAGCCACCTTACACCCAGTCCTAAATCCTGGGTCTATTCCCATAACTACTTTTCCTTTTACTGGTGGTTGCATCAACAATGGTTCTAAATTACCTGCAAAAACTTTAATAGCATCTTCTTCTGCTCTTTCAGTTAAAGCAGTCCTTACCTCTCTTTCAATAGATGGAAAAATAAGTCTTTTAAAACTGTCTTCTATACTAGATTTTAAATAAGGAGTAGTTATAGCTTTCTCATTTGTTACAACCTTAGATATAATAGTATTTATCATTTCTTCTTCCGGTGCTATAATTTTAACTCTCAGATACTTATCCTTCTCTCCTCGATTTATAGCTAATATTCTATGGTTTGGAATTCTCTTAACTTTTTCTATATGGGAATAATACATTTTATAAACTGAATCTTTTTCTTTATCTATACCTTCCGTAGAAATTTCTCCTCTATTAAAAGTTACTTTTCTAATATTTTCTCTAATTTCAGCATTATCTGAAACTATTTCCGCAACTATATCCATAGCCCCAGCCAATGCTTCTTCTGTATTAGCTACCTCTTTTTCTTCATTTATATAATTAGCTGCTAATTCTTCTATATTTCCCCCAACTATTTCTTGCTCTAGCATTATTTTTGCTAAAGGTTCTAAATCTTTTTCTTTAGCAATAGTGGCTCTCGTCCTTCTTTTTGGTCTATAGGGTCTGTACAAATCTTCTACTTTCTGAATAGTTTTTGCTATTACTATCTTTTCTTTTAACTTCTTTGACAATTTCCCTTGTTCATCAATTAACCTTATAACTTCTTCTTTTCTATCCTCTAAATTGTTTAAATAATCTAATCTAGTTTTAAATTCCCTAAGTACTACATCCTCCATTTCACCTGTCTGTTCCTTCCTATATCGGGCAATGAAAGGAATAGTATTCCCCTCATCTAAAAGAGCTATAGTGTTTTTTACTTGAAATGGTTTCAATTTAAATTCATCTATTAGCATTTTTACTATATCCATTTTGTTCTCCTTCCCTAGCCAACTTTTAGTCTATTTTAACCCCCAAAATCAACTAATCTTAAGTTAATTAAACCCCCCTTCAAATTTATCACTCCTTCCTAAAAAATTAAGATACCCATATAATAGATATTCTACAAAAGTTGACTAATTCCTTTGTATTTTTTTAATAATTTAAGCCCCTCATTACTGAAGGGCTTTTTCTTTCAAATATTCATTAATAAATATGTCTATATCGCCATCTATAACGCCATTTATATTTCCCTGCTCAATATTAGTTCTGTGGTCTTTCACTAAATTATAAGGATGAAAGATATAGGACCTAATTTGCGAACCCCAGGCGATTTGCCTATACTGTCCTTGCAAATCTTCAATTTTTTCTTTTTGTTCCTCTTCCTTCAATTGAATAAGTTTTGCTTGCAACATCCTTGTAGCTGTAATCCTATTACTATGCTGGGACCTTTCGTTTTGACATTGTACGACAATTCCCGTAGGTATATGAGTAATCCTAACAGCTGAATCAGTAGTATTTACATGTTGTCCACCAGCACCACTAGCCCTATAAGTGTCAATTTTTAAATCATTAGGATCTAATTCAATATCTATGTCATCATCTAAGGCTGGATATACATCTACACTGGAAAAAGAAGTATGTCTTCTTCCGGAAGAATCGAAAGGTGATATTCTCACTAATCGATGGACCCCTTTTTCTGATTTTAAATAACCATAGGCATTTACCCCTTTAATTAAAAGGGTTACACTTTTTATGCCCCCTTCTGTATCAGGCTGAATATCTAAAGTTTCTACTAAAAATCCTTTTTTATCTGCCCATCTTCTATACATTCTTAAAAGTATTTCTGCCCAATCTTGAGCTTCCAAACCACCTGCCCCTGAATGAATGGATAATATAGCATGACTTTTATCAAATTCTCCATTTAAAAGTGTTTCTAATTTTAAGTTTTCCGCCTTTTTAGAAGTTCTTTCAAGGGCTTCTTTAATTTCACCATGTAAAGAAAAATCTCCTTCTTCTAAGGCTAATTCTATTAAAACTTCTAAATCATCTAGTTCACCATTTAATTTATCAAAATCTTGTATCTTATCTTTTATACTCTTTAATTTCTGCATTGTTTTTTGAGCTTTTTCAATATTATCCCAGAAATTCTCTCCATAGGACTTTTTATTTAAAACTTCTGCCTTTTCTCTTAAACTCTCAATGTCAAAGAGACACCCCTAATTCATGGACCATAGCCCTAAGTCTATCCACCCTTTCCCTATATTCATAAATTCCTTCCATTTAACCACTCCCATTCTACATTTATCTTCCACAGCATCTTTTATATTTTTTACCACTACCACAAGGACAAGGTTCATTTCTACCAATCTTTCTACCTTTAACAACTGGTTTTTGCTTTTCTTTTCCTTTTCTCACATTTGTAGAGACTGGTTGGGCCATTCTTCTTCTCTTCATTTTATCTGGACTTTCAATATTAAATAGTAATTTCACTGTATCTTCTTGTATAGAGGTATTCATTTCCTCAAACATATCAAAACCTTCTACTTGATAAGCTCTAACTGGGTCTTCTTGACCATAGGCTCTAAGACCAATACCTTGTCTTAATTGATCCATGGCATCTATATGATCCATCCATTTTCTATCTACTACTTGTAATAATACTACTCTTTCTATTTCTCTAAATCTTTCTTCTCCTATTTCCATTTCTTTTTCTTCATATTTTTCTAAAGCTATTTTTAATAATTCCTCTTTCAATGTTTCCTTATCTAAGTTTAAAATATCCAAAGATTCTAGAAATCCTTCAGGTAAAAATATATTATCTAAATGGTTTTTTAATCCTTCTAGATTCCACTCTTCTGGATAAATACTTCCTTGACTATATATTTCAACTGTATTAGATACAATGTTTTTTACCATAGATATAATATGGGATTTTAAATTTTCCCCTTCTAATACTCTCTTTCTTTCACCATATATTACTTCTCTTTGTTTATTCATAACATCATCATATTGTAGAACATGCTTCCTTATGGCAAAATTATTTCCTTCTACTTTTCTCTGTGCACTTTCAATAGACTTTGTTAACAATTTATGTTCCAATGGTTCATCATCTGGCATGCCTAGATTGTGAACCATTTCTCCTAATCTTTCTCCACCGAAAAGCCTCATTAAATCATCTTCCAAAGAAATATAGAACTTTGAAGATCCTGGGTCTCCTTGTCTTCCTGCCCTACCTCTTAATTGATTATCTATCCTTCTAGATTCATGTCTTTCAGTTCCTATTATATGAAGTCCTCCAGCATTAATTACTTCTTCATGTTCCTTCTCTGTTTCTTTTTCAAACTTTTCATATAATTTCTTGTAAGCCTTTCTGGCTTCTATTATTTCCTCATTATCTGTTTCTAAAGAACTATCTACAAAAGCTATTATTTCATCATCATAACCTTTTCGTTTTAAAGCTGCTTTTGATAGATACTCTGGATTTCCACCTAAAACTATATCAGTACCTCTACCAGCCATATTAGTAGCTATAGTTACAGCACCAATTCTTCCAGCTTGAGCTACAATTTCTGCTTCTTTTTCATGGTATTTAGCATTTAGTACTTGATGAGGAACTCCTTCTTTTCTAAGTTTTTTACTTAATAATTCTGATTTTTCAATACTTATTGTACCTACAAGTATTGGTTGCCCTGTTTTGTGTTTTTCTTTTATTTCTTTTACAGCTTCATTGAATTTTGCTTCTTCTAATTTATATACTACATCAGGATAATCTGTACGAATAACTGGTTCATTAGTAGGAATTTCCACAACATCCATACCATATATTTCTTTAAACTCTGATTCTTCCGTTTTTGCAGTACCAGTCATACCTGATAATTTTTTATACATTCTAAAATAATTTTGAAATGTAATAGTTGCCAAAGTTTTAGACTCACTTCTTACATTTAAACCTTCTTTAGCTTCTATGGCTTGATGTAGCCCATCACTATATCTTCTCCCATACATTAATCTTCCTGTAAACTCGTCTACAATAAGCACTTGTCTATCTTTTACAACATAATCTATATCTCTTTTCATAATATTTCTTGCTTTTAGAGCTTGATTAATATGGTGAGCAACCTCCATATTATCTGGCTCTGCTAAATTCTCTATTTTAAAGAAATTTTCTGCTTTTGCTGTTCCTTTTCCTGTTAAAGTACAAGTTCTTGCCTTTTCATCAAGTAGATAATCTACTACTTCTTCCTTTATTTCTCTATCAAAGGGATCAGTATCATTTTCATTGGGTTTAATTATTCTACCTTCTAGGGCTTTAACAAAATTGTCTGCTACAAAATACAAATCTGTAGATTTATCCCCAGCACCAGAAATAATAAGAGGTGTTCTAGCTTCATCTATAAGAATACTATCTACTTCGTCTACAATCGCATAATTTAAATTTCTTTGTACCATTTCATCTTTATATATAACCATATTATCCCTTAAATAGTCAAAACCAAATTCATTATTGGTTCCATATACTATATCACAACTATAAGCTTCTTTTCTCTCTGTACTATCCATACCATGGACTATATTTCCTACAGTAAGGCCTAAAAACTCATAAATTTTTCCCATCCACTCTTTATCTCTTTTTGCTAAATAATCATTTACCGTTATAATATGAACCCCTTTCCCAGTTAGTCCATTTAAATAAGCAGGTAAAGTCGCTACTAAGGTTTTACCTTCACCAGTTTTCATTTCTGAAATTCTACCTTGGTGAAGTATTATACCTCCATAAAGTTGCACCCTAAAATGTCTCATTCCTAATACTCTATCAGAAGCTTCTCTTACTACGGCAAAGGCCTCTGGTAGTATACCATCAACAGTTTCACCATTATCTAATCGCCTTTTAAACTCATAAGTTTTATTTCTCAATTCTTCATCTGAAAGTTTTTTCATATTATCTTCTAAAGAATCTATCTCATCAACTATAGGTTTGATTTTCTTTAGTTCTCTATCACTATAGTTTCCAAATATCTTTTCAAATAAAGATTTCATATCTTTACCACCTTTCAAATTACAACTAACTACAATATGTAGCTTATTACTTATTTGTATTAAGTTATAGCATTTTATTTCCAAAAATCAGGGTTAAATTTAATAGTGCCTTCATTATATCCACCTTCAGATAACATTATTTCTTGAATAAGAGTATATATACCAAAACCTATTAATAAATCCCCTAAACTCATTATACTAGGGAAAGGATATGGTTTAGAAACCATTATAATATCCCCTAATATAGGGTATTTAGTAGTCTTGGTAATGGCTGTATATAATGGGAGGTTGTTTCCTTCAAGCATTCCATAAAGATTATCTAAACCCACTAAATTTAAGCCTTCTTTTAAAGTTGGTATTTTCCATTGATTTACACCTATTACAAAAAAATTAAGAATTGCGCCTCCTAATACTACCCATAAAGACCTATACTTGATATTTATAAATATCCCTACAAATAACAATATATAGGATAAGACAATCAGTTGCTTTGTATACTTAAAAAGATTTTCCGCCATTTGAATTTCTTCAATACTATTTATAAATATTATGAAATACTGAAATACAAAAGCCAAAATTAGTACCCACATTTTTTTGAAGTTTATTTTTATTAATCTAGAAAGTTTACCTCCTCTAATTAATCCTACAATTAATGATAATATAATTACTTCGATAAACACCCAGCTTCAACCTCCTTCTATATTAAAAAATTGCAGGATATCTATCCTGCAATTTTTTATCTATATCAATTATACTATTAAAACTCTGGTTCTATCAACCCATAATTTCCATCATTTCTTTTGTATAAAACATTTAGATCATCACTTTCCGCATTTAGAAACATAAAGAAGTTATGCCTTAACAGCTCCATTTGGAGAATTGCCTCTTCCACGTTCATTGGTTTCATATCAAATCTTTTGGTTTTTACAACTTTTGGTTTTTCTTCTTTTTCTTCTTTAGTTAAGGGAGGGATGTTTTCAAATCTTATAGTTCTTCCATCTTGGTATCTTTTTTGAAGTTTTGTTTTATGTTTTCTAATTTGCCTTTCTAATATATCTATTACTCTATCAATTGTAGCATACATATCATCAGAAGCTTCCTCAGCTCTAAGAATAGTTCCAGGTAGGTTTATGGTTACTTCTAAAATTTGTCTCTCCTTTTCCACACTAAAGGTTACATTGGCCTCAACATCCTCTTCAAAATACTTATCTAACTTCCCAAATTTCTTTTCCGCTATCTCCTTTAAAGCGTCTGTTATTTCCATATTTGTCCCAGTAAAAATTAATTTCATAAACCTCACTCCTTTTGATATTAGCAGTAATACTACTAATATGTATTTATATTATATGATACCCATATAATGAGCACCTATAACATGCGAGTTTAATATGAATTTTCATTTTTAAGATTATTCATAGACGATGAATAATTATTTACCAATTTATTCACATAACTTTGTGTGTTCTTTGTGGATAAAATTTTAGCTCTTCTGTGGACAATGTGGATAAGTCTGTGGAAAACT
>NFYZ01007792.1_pt1 | contig 10407 bp, 13 predicted proteins | sample 1092561 | NCBI WGS metagenome assembly NFYZ01 (sample SAMN03609887, study PRJNA323583) | gut metagenome | isolation source: feces | host: Rattus norvegicus | place: Malaysia | collected 2013 | reverse complement strand
AAAATTCAATGAACTTAGATTCAACTAATTCACTTAAGAATTGTTGGATTAAAAAATAGTTCATATAATTATTCTCCAAAACAAATTCTGATATCTGACTGTTAGTTAGTGGAATACTAGATTTATCAATTATGTAAAGTAATAGCATTTTATTTTGTGCTAATTCTTCTGTATTATCTATAAACACAAATAACACCTTCTTTAGTTAATATTAGATTGTATTTAAATAAATTATATCATAAAAAATAGAGAAGTGAAATTTCACTTCTCTATTTTACCAAACTATTTATTAGAAATCTCATTTTGTGCTTGCTCAACTAATTTTTTTACCATTAATCCACCTACATATCCATTTTCTCTAGAAGTTAAATTCCCTTTATCTATATCATTATAATTAGATAAACCTAATTCGTTTGCTATTTCTAATTTCATTTGATTTAAAGCTTCTCTTGCTTCTGGAACCAATATTCTATTATTGTTATTAGCCATTATTGGAACCTCCTTTTAAAAAGGATTATATTTTATGTTGCAATTATAATATAACCTTTTTAAGATTATATATCCTAGTAAAATAAGTATAAATAAAAGACTAGATGATGAAAGAAAGTAATATTTCTTATGAATTGGAATAAATTATAGTAACGTAAAAAGTTTTTTAGGGGGCGAGGAATTGGGCAAAATAAAATCACAGAGTCATATAACCTTTAGAATATTCATAGTTATTGGACTTTTAGTTATGTCAATAATTTATACTAGTTTTAGAAATGATATAGATATAGTAGAAGTTTTTTCTCAAGGGAAAGAACTTCCTATATACAGTGTAGATAGAGATGATAAGAAAGTTGCTATTAGCTTTGATGCTGCTTGGGGAACAGATTATACCAACGATATATTAGAAGTTTTAGATAAGTATGAGGTGAAAAGCACTTTTTTCTTAGTAGGATTCTGGGCTGAAAAACATGAAGATTTAGTAAAGGAGATTCATGACAAAGGTCATGACGTAGGCAACCATTCTACAAATCATCCCTATATGACAAAATTATCTGAAGAGCAGATGGTTAAGGAGTTAAATGAAACTGGGGATTTAATAAAAGAAATAACTGGAGAAGAACCAACACTATTTAGGCCACCTTTTGGTGATTATAATGATAAGGTAATAAAAACATGTGAAGAAAATAGTTATTACGTAATTCAATGGGATGTTGATTCTTTAGATTGGAAGGAATTAGGAGCTCAATCTGTAATAGATAGAGTTACTAGAAATGTACAAGAAGGTTCTATTGTCTTATTTCATAATAATGCAAAATATATAGATGAATATTTACCAGTAGTTATTGAAAGACTTCAAAGTGAAGGTTATGAAATAGTTCCAATTTCAGAACTCATACATAGAGATGATTACCATATGGATCACACAGGTAGACAAATTAAAGGAAAAAAGGATGATTAACTGTTAATATAAAAACAAAGGAGAAAAGAGAAAAAATGAATTTACAAAAAATGAGTTTTATAGGTGTAGTGACTAGTAAAAAAGAAAATATGGCTTTTATCATGTTAAAAGAGATTATGTTAAAGGATGGTTATGCAACTATTTATGAAAATAAACAAGGTAATATTTTATTTTTTAAGAAAAATGATAAAAATATCGGATTAATAGAGATTACTCCTTTAATGGCAGAAGGATTATTAAGTTTAAATTTGAATTTTCAAGTACTAATACACACGTTCTTAGAAGATGAAGATTATAATAAATTGGCCATACGAAAACTTTTTAAAAGAACTAAAAAATTTGTAATTTTAAACACTGATGAAGAAAAAAGTATTAATTTAATAGAAAATAATAATGATGCTTTAATAGTTACTTATGGATTTAATAAAAAATCTACAGTTACAGCTTCTAGTTTTCAGATAACTAATTCTATAAATTTTAACTTCTGCCTACAAAGACAGTTATTAACTTTAAATGGTGATGAAATTGAACCCTTTGAAATACCTATAACCCTTGATTTAATAGGTAAATGGAATATTTATTATGCTTTAGCAGCAATTATAGGTAGTATATGTTATAATATAAAAATAAACATTATAAATGCAGCATTAAAGAATATAAGAAGTCTTGGAAGAGAATACGAAAAAGTATATGAAGCTGATTATTTAATCATTGATAATTATTGTAAAGATTCTTTGGCTCTTAATTTAACTTTTGAAACTATACAAAATTTAAAATATAAAGAACTTATTATTTTTTGGGGGATTGAAATAGATGAAGGAATTGTTTCTATTAAGGAAAACATTGATGTTATAATAAGTTGGCTTCCTATTTTAGGAGTAAATACATTATTATTTCATGTGGATAATCAGAATAAATTAATAGAGGATAATATAAAAATTATGTTAGAAAAAAAAGGTGTTGATTTTTCTATCTATTATGATTTAAAATTGTCCATAGGGAAAGGTATAGAATTATTAAATAAAAATGATATATTACTTCTAGTGGGTGGAGAAAACTTAAACAGAGCTAAGGAAATTATAAATTTGGAACTAGCTAATAAATTTTAGCTGGTTTTTTATTATAAGACCTATTCATATCATTAAGTCGTTAGTATTATTCCTATTAGATTCATAAAGTATATTAATACTGAATAAGTATAAATATAAGTTAATAAAATACATAAGAATAGGAGTGAATCTTAATGGTAGATAAGGTTATAGATACAAATACAGTTACACTAGTGGGGAAGGTCACCACAGAGAAGGAGTTTACTCATGAAATGTATGGGGAAGGATTTTATCGTTTTTCTTTAGAAGTACCTAGGCTAAGTGATTCTATTGATATTTTGCCAGTGACTATTTCTGAACGATTACTTGTAAACTTAGCCATAAAGCCTGGTGATTATGTTGTAATTAAGGGGCAGTTAAGATCTTATAATCGTTATATTGAGAATTCCAACAAATTAGTTTTAACAATATTTGCTAGAGACATATACTTGCCACAAGAAATAGAATTAGAGGAATTGTTAAAAAAACCTAATGAAATTTATCTTGATGGCTATATATGTAAACCACCTATTTACAGGACAACACCTTTTGGTAGAGAAATAACAGATTTATTAATAGCTGTTAATAGGCCCTATAATAAATCAGACTATATACCTACTATTGCCTGGGGAAGAAATGCAAGATTTTGTGAAAAATTATTAGTTGGAGATCATATAAGATTATGGGGAAGAATTCAAAGTAGAGAATACCAAAAGAAATTGTCCAATGGAGAAGTGGAATCCAGAATTGCTTATGAAGTCTCTATATCTAAACTTCAACATATAGAAAATGATAATAATAGAACAGAGAAAGACAGCAGCCAAGAAATAAAGTAAAAATAAGGGTAGAGTATAGGCAAAGATTAAAAATAGGGTGAAAGCACTATTGTAAGAGAAAAGTTAAAAAAATTAATTTAGTATTACAATAATGTTTAAATGTAATTATAAAAAACTAAAAAAAACTAAAGACGAGTAAAGGGGAGGAACAAATGAAAAATAGTAAAAAAGAGAGAATATTATTTAATAGTGATGAAATTAAAGTTAGAGTAGAGGAGTTAGGAAAAGAAATATCAAAGAATTATAAAGGTAAAGAACTTATAGTTATATCATTATTACGAGGTAGCTTTATATTTGCAGCAGATTTAGTTAGGGAAATTAATGTACCAGTTGAAATAGATTTTATGACTACGTCTAGTTATGGAAGTGATGAAGAAACTTCAGGAGTAGTAGATATTATAAATGATTTTAGAACTAAAGTTACAGGAAAGGATATATTAATAGTAGACGATATAATGGATTCTGGATTTACAATGAGATATGTAGTTGAACATTTTATAAAATATAATCCTAATTCAATAAAAACTTGTGTTATGTTAGATAAACCTAGTAGAAGAAGAGTTGATATTAAACCTGATTATGCAGGTTTTGCTATACCAGACGTTTTCATTGTTGGATATGGATTAAATTATGGAAATCATTATAGAAATATTCCTTATATTTTTACTTATGATGAATAAAAATAATCCCAGCAATATCTATTGCTGGGATTATTTTAATTGTTTATTAAATCATCCATATTAAATAATCCATTGTCTTTATTAATAATAAATTTTGCAGCTTTAAGGGCACCTTGTGCAAAGATTTTTTTAGATGCAGCACTATGAGTTATTTCTATTACTTCGTCTGGTCCTGCAAAAATAGCAGTATGCTCTCCTACAACTGTGCCACCCCGTATTGAATGAATACCGATTTCATTTTTCTCTCTTTTTAATGATTTATCATGTCTATTATAAACGTAATTTTTAGAGTTATTCAAAGTTTCATTAATTGAATCTGCAATCATATAGGCAGTACCACTAGGTGCATCAATTTTTTTATTATGATGTTTTTCTATTATTTCAATATCGAAACTATCTCCAAGAAGATTAGCAGATTTCTTTACTAGAGAAAGTAGTAAATTTACACCTAAAGACATATTGGCAGAATAAAATATAGCTATCTTATCTGATGCAGCTTTTATTTTCTCTATATGTTCATTCTCTAGTCCTGTGGTACCAATGACCAAGGCTATGTTATTTTTACTAGCAAATTTTAATATTGAGTCTAAAGAACTAGGATGGGAAAAGTCTATTATTACATCTAATTCTTCTTTAATATCTGAAATATTATCATATACTTTAATGTCATTTTTGTCATTTTCAATAGACTTCTTATCAATTCCTGCTACTAAAGACATTTCTTTATTTTCTTTTATTTCCTTTGCAATTACCTGGCCCATAGCTCCTAAATACCCATTAATACCGACTTTTAGCATTATTCTACCCCCTTATATTAAGACCATAGTTTTTCATTTCATTCTTTAAAGTTTCTTTAGTATTTTCAGCCATTGAAGTTAAAGGTAATCTTGTAGGACCTACTTCCATTCCTAATAAATTCATAGCTTCTTTTACTGGTATTGGATTAACTTCTATAAATAGTGCATCAATTAATGGTTTCATATCTAATTGCAATTCTTTTGATTTTTCTAAATTCCCTTCAAGGTATGCAAAAACCATATCATGGGTATCTCTTGGAAGAATATTGGCTACGACAGATATAACACCTACGCCACCTACTGATAATAAAGGAACTATCATATCATCGTTGCCGGAGTAAATATAAAAATTATCTTGGCATAATCGTGCAATTTCAATAACTTGGGCAATATTTCCACTGGCCTCTTTAACACCTTTTATATTTGGATGTTTTGATAATTCATATATAGTCTTTGGCAATATGTTCACTCCAGTTCTTCCAGGAACATTATATACTATTATAGGTATGTTTACATTATTTGCTATTGCTTCATAGTGTTTAATTAAACCTTTTTCTGTAGCCTTATTATAATAAGGAGTAACTACTAATAGACCGTCAGTACCTACACTTTCTGCGTATTGACTTAGTTCTACTGAATATTTTGTATTATTTGAACCAGTACCAGCTATTACAGGTATACGTTTGTTTACAGTATCAACAGTAAACTTTATAGCCTTTTTACGCTCTTCATCAGTCATAGTAGCTGATTCCCCCGTAGTACCACAGATTATAATAGAATCAGTTTTTTCTTCAATATGCCATTCAATTAATTCCTCCAACTTTTTATAATCAATTTCATCATTTTTAAAAGGTGTAACTATAGCTACACCAGAACCTTTAAATAAACTCATGTCCAAGCCTCCCTCTTTATATTTAAATTAATAATTCAGCAATTTGTACAGTATTGGTAGCAGCTCCTTTTCTAATATTATCAGCTACTATCCATAGGTTTAGACTGTTGTTTACACTAAAGTCCCTTCTTATTCTACCTACATAAACTTTGTCTTTACCTTCTACATCCAATGCTGTTGGATATAAATTTTTAGATATATCATCTAATATTATAATACCTTCTTGTTCTTCTAAGGATTTAAGAACTTCCTCTAATTTAAAATCTTTTTCTAATTCTACATTGGCTGAAACACAATGACCATATTTAACAGGTACTCTAACAGTGGTAGCAGTAATCTTTATATTTTGGTTGTTAAGAATTTTTTGAGTCTCTAAAATCATTTTCATTTCTTCTTTTGTATATCCATTATCCATGAAAGAGTCAATATGAGGTAAACAATTATAAGCTATAGGATATGGATAAAGTTCACCATTTTCACCTTTTATACCTTTTTCTAAATCTGTAAGTCCACCAAGACCAGAACCTGAAACAGCTTGGTAAGTTGAAAAAATAACTCTCTTTATACCGAAATTATCCTCAAGAGGTTTTAAGGGTATTACACTTTGAATAGTTGAACAATTTGGATTGGCAATAATACTTTTATGATCTCTAATTGCTGAAGCATTTACCTCTGGAACTACTAAAGGCACAGTATCGTCCATTCTCCAAGCACTACTATTGTCTACAACAGTTATCCCCTTTTCTTTGGCAATAGGTGCATATTTCTTACTTATATCACCACCAGCTGAAAATAAAGCAATGTCAATATCCCTGCAAAAACAATCTTTATTCAATTCCTCCACAGTATATTCTTCATTTCTGAAAATTATCTTTTTTCCTTTAGAACTACTAGAGGCAAACAAGTATAGGTTATTAACTGGGAAACCCCTTTCTTCCATTACTTTTAAAATTGTCATTCCTACCATACCAGTAGCACCTACAACTGCCACATTTACTTTTTTCACTTTATCACCCCTATTATGAATTTTTCATATACTATTATTATATATAGTATACTATTATATAGTATTTTGTCATACTAAATTCTATATTTGCTTAAAACCATAAAAAAAGATACAATATAAAAAAGGAAATTATAGGAGGTATTTATGGAAATTAGAGAAGATAAAAATAGTATTTTTCAGGTTAATTTATTTTATCTGCTTATGGGGCTTGTATTGTTGACGGTAGGTGGATTTATTATGAGTAAAAATATTTTAATCGGTTCCCTTATTACTTCTTACATATTGGTGTATTTAACAAGTCTTATATATGCAAGAATTAAAGGGTACAATATCAGGGAAACTTTTAAATTAAATAAAATTTCCCCAAGACAAGGATTCTTGAGTGGTCTAATAGTTATATTTGCATATCCACTTGGTATTTTTATTAACTACCTAGTTTTACTTCTAATTGGTCTCTTTGTAGAACTTAGAACCCCATCAATACCTTTGCCAAATACGCCAAGTGAATTATGGATAAGTTTATTTGTAATAGCTTTGTCTCCTGGGATTTGTGAGGAATTCATGTTTAGGGGATTAATCATGTCCGTCTATGATAAATTAGGAAAAAAGAAAGCTATTCTTTATTCAGCTTTTTTATTTGGAATATTTCATTTCAATTTACAGAATTTTATAGGCCCGTTTTTACTAGGTATAGTTTTTGGAATAATGGTATATAAAACTAATTCAATTTATCCTGCAATGATTGGGCACACAGTTAATAATGGTATCTCAATGATAATAAGTTATTTCGCAAATAATAGTATGGATATAATGGAGAATATGGATATGTCAGAAAATCCAATGGCAGTTGATATGAATCAATATTTTATTATTGGAATAATTATATTAGGTATAATTGTGTTGGCTCTAGGGGCAATAGCTTTAATTATCTTAAGATCTTTGCCCGAAGATAGAGAAATGGATGAAAGTAGCAGGGATCATATATATGAGGGCGTAGAAAACAATGTAAATTATGGTGGATATTATGATGTGAATTATAATGGGGATTATATAGAGAGTCAATGGAAAACCCCAGCATATTCATATATACCTATTATTATAGTAATGGGAATATATATTTTTTATAACTATATGATTTTTACACTTTAAAGAATAAATTCTAAAACCTCTGGAATACTAAAAAGAAGGAGGTTTGAAATGGCGAAGAGAAAGAAGAATAAGAAGAAAAAAATAGAGACTTTAGAAGATAAGTTAAAATATGAAATTGCAGAAGAATTAAATCTTATGGATAAGATAAATGAAGTAGGCTGGGGAGGATTAACGGCAAAAGAATCTGGAAGAATTGGTGGTCTTATAACTGTTAGAAAGAGAGAAATGAAAAAAGCTAAAGAAGAATAAAATAGGGGGTAATTTAGTGACAAAAGATTTAATTAGAAAGGCTAGTACTATGATAAAAACATCGTCAAAAACTATGGTGTTAACAGGAGCTGGTATATCTACAGAAAGTGGAATACCGGATTTTAGAAGCCCTGATACTGGTTTGTGGGAGAATGTAGATCCTATGGAAGCTTTGTCAACTACAGTTTTATATGATGACCCTGGAAAGTTTTATAATGAAGGTTTTGAAATGTTACTAGATATGACAAAGGCTAAACCAAATTATGGACATTATGCTTTAGCAGAAATGGAGGAACTAGGCTATATAAAAGGGATTATAACTCAAAATATTGATAATCTTCATATTGAAGCTGGTTCAAAGTATGTTCTTGAGGTTCATGGAAATACAAGAAAAGGAAGTTGTTTAAACTGTAGTAATACTGTGGAGATAGGAGTATTAACTGAAAAGGTCGACAGGGGAGAGATTCCACCTAAGTGTGATAAATGTGGTGGAACCTTAAGACCTGACGTTATTTTTTTCGGGGACATGCTTCCTGAAGCTTTTACTATTGCATGGGAAGAGGTAAGCACAAGTGATTTATTAATAGTTGTTGGTTCAAGTTTAGCGGTAGCACCAGTTAATTATCTACCGCAGAGGGCTAAAAATTTAATATTAATAAATCAAGGGGACACTTTGATGGACTCTTTTGCAGATTTAATTATAAAAGGCGGTGCTGGAGAGACTCTACAAGCTATATTAGAAGAGTTAAAGGAGTAACTAACATGGAAACCTATAAACTATTTGCAAATTACTATGATGAATTAATGCAGGATGTAAATTATGAAGAATGGTTTGAATATACAGAAGAAATTTTTTCTCGTTTTAATAAAAAACCTAAGACTATATTGGAAATGGCTTGTGGTACAGGCAATTTAACATATTATCTTTGTAAGAATGGTTATAATGTAACCTGTTTTGATGTATCTTCGGATATGCTAGCTATAGCTTACAATAAATTATTTAAGTTTAAAAATGTAAATGTACTTTCGCAAAACATGGTAGATTTCAATATTTATGAAAAATTTGATGCAGTTTTAAGTATATGTGATAGTATAAATTATATTACTAACAAGAATGACTTATATAAAACTTTTGTAAATGTTCATAATCATTTAAATGATAAAGGAGTATTTATATTTGATATTAATTCATACTATAAATTAAAAAATATAATAGGCAACAATACTTTTGTAGATGAAAATGATAATCTATTTTACGCTTGGCAAAATGAATTTGATGAAGAAAAGAATTTATCCAATTTTTATTTAACCTTTTTTATAAAGAATAAAGATAATAAGTACATTAGATTTGATGAAGAACATGTAGAGAGAGCCTATACAGTTTTAGAGGTTAAGGAGCTATTAAAAGAGGCTAATTTCAATGATATTGTATGTTATGAGGATTTTACATTTAATAAACCTAGGGATAAATCTGAAAGGATACATTTTATTGCACATAAATAATAGCTTATTTTAGGGGAATATTTATCCTAATCTAGGGAATAATAATTGACAGAGTATGTTGTTTATGATAAACTAAATTGAAAGTAGATGAGAAGCATCTATTTAAATTAGTTGTATTGGAGGAATGTTTTAAATGGTTAAAGGTAATGTTAAGTGGTTCAACGCTACTAAAGGTTATGGATTTATATCCACAGAAGAAGGGGAAGATGTATTCGTACATTATTCCGCAATTGAAGGAGATGGATTTAAGACTCTAGAAGAAGGACAAGAAGTTGAATTTGAAATTGTTGAAGGAGACAAAGGTCCTCAAGCTACAAATGTTACAAAACTATAAACAGTTACTTAGTTTTTAACGGTAGCAAATAAGCCCCTGGAAAGGGGCTTTAAATATTTAAAGGAAGAGGTGTTAAAGCTGGAAGATTATATAGTTAGAGCAATAGATGAGAAAGGTACTATTAGGTTATTAGTAGCCTCTAGTACTAATATAGTAGAAGAAGCAAGGAAAACTCACAATACTTCCGCTAGTGCGACTGCAGCCTTAGGTAGAACATTAACTGCATCAAGTATAATGGGGTTAATGATGAAAGGTGATGAAGATACTTTAACTTTACAAATAAAAGGAGACGGCCCTTTAGGAAAAATAGTAACTGTGTCTAATAGTTTAGGAAAGGTTAAAGGATATGTTGACAATCCGGTGGCAGATTTACCATCAAAGTCTAAGGGAAAATTAGATGTAGGTGGAGTAGTAGGGAAAGAT
>NFYZ01001540.1_pt1 | contig 10437 bp, 16 predicted proteins | sample 1092561 | NCBI WGS metagenome assembly NFYZ01 (sample SAMN03609887, study PRJNA323583) | gut metagenome | isolation source: feces | host: Rattus norvegicus | place: Malaysia | collected 2013 | reverse complement strand
AAGGATATATTCACTGGCCCTGCTCTTATCAGCCCAGAGGGTGCCGCCATCGTAACCGTTCATACTACTGAACTAGATCTAGATCAGGTAGTATGATCTAATAGCAGTAGGGAGGCAATGCCTCTCTATTGCTTTAATATAGATATCTCAATATAGATTGGAGGAATAAATATGGAGAAAGATGTGTTTGATATAAAGGTACTAAGGTACCCTAAGCTTGCCAAATGCTCCAGTTGCGACAGGGTGAGAGATATATACTATAAGGCGCTGATCTATGACGTAGAGGATAAGAAACAGATAGTGGGAGATTTAGAGCTATGCAAATTATGTGGCGAAAATTTAAACACGGCCGCTGGCAATGAGCTAAAGCCAGGGGAAGAAGTCATCAAAACCTTTAATTTCAATGGAGGGTAAGCCATGGAAGATTTCTTAATGAACATAGCTAATTACGGATTTCCCATTGTAGTAGCCTCTTATCTCCTAATACGAATGGAAAGGAAACTAGACGAGCTAGAGAATAGCATACGCGCCTTAAACGATACAATTCGCGAAATAAATCGCTAATTTTTTTGCACCACTCACGGGGGAGGTACAGGGTATAGAAAGCACTATGACGTGATAAAAGGGGGGAAAGGAACTTTGTATGAACATGAAGCAAGCTATAGATGGATTCATAAAAGATCTAAAAATCAAAGGCAGATCTAAACACACTATATACAACTACAGCATCCACCTGAGGTATTTCCATAGTTGGTGTTTACAAACAGATACAGATTTCACTGGCCTACGCCCACAGCAGGCAAAAAAGTATAGGGATGCACTTTATGACTATGGGCTCTCCGGCAAGACTATAAACACCATGATAGGCACTCTCAGAACCTTCTACGAATACCTTATGGAACAAGAGCTTGTGCAGGGAAACCCTATCCTTAAAAACCTTAGAGTAAGGGAAAAACCCACCTTCCCCAACCCTTTAAATGACGAGGAACGTCATATTATCCTGTCAATCATAGAGGAGAAAGAGGAGCATATAAGACTGGTATTTAAGACTATTCTATACACCGGCATAAGAGTAGGTGAGGCCGCCAACCTAACTAAGAAGGACGTAACCCTAGAAGATGATAGAGTTGTACTAATAGTCAAAGAGGCAAAGGGAGGCAAGACCAGAAGGGTCCCTGTCATAGATGCAGATACTGCAATGGAACTTTATAGATACTCTCTAGATGTCCCAGATGGTAAGCCACTATTTAGAGTTTCAAAGCGTACCTTGCAAGACCATGCTAGGAGAATAAAAGAGCGAACTGGCATCCCCTTTTATCCCCATAGGTTACGCCACACTTTCGCCACAGACCTATTAGCCCAAGATACACGTCTAGATGTCATACAAAGAGTTATGGGACACGCTGACATCTCCACTACCAGGAAGTATGCGGAAACCCTAAGTCAAGACATCCTTGATATTGCAGAGCCTATAGAAATAGAGCTTATAGTACAATACTAAATAATACCAATAAAATAACATATGTTATTTTATTGGTATTATTTAGTATTGTACTTGATACATCGAACCTTCCAGAAAGGGGTTAGAATAATATATGTAGGTATGATATAATGTATAGGGGTATACTGCTATTAAGCTAAACAGGGAAAGTGGCAATCTTGACGTTTTTCAAAAATGTTGATAATATAACTAGTTGAATAAGTAATCAGCAAGAAGCAATAGAGGGACTACTAAGTTTACGACAAATTAATGGAGGTTATTTAAAACTATTCTATAAAAATGGAGTCGATTAAATTAATTGTTTCTGACTATAGGATAAAATATTTAAGTATCAGATTGTGGAGATAGAAAGTCATAGATCATTATTGATTATCGTGATATGAAAATAAAAATTTAGATAACAAGGGGACTACAAGGATGTATAATAGACTAGATATGATAAGTCCATTGTATGAACAGGAGAGTAAAGATATATATAATAATACAGAAAATCAATTTAATGTTATATACCCGGAAAATCCAAAGGCAACATACGTAAGCGCTCTAAACTTTTCTGATGATCTAGATAAGCCCTTTCAAAGATGGTTTAGATATAAAGAAGGATTTTCTACGGAATTAGTAAAAACACTTATAAAAGAATATGCTCAGAGTGATAGGGGAACAATAATGGACCCCTTTGCGGGAAGTGGCAGTACTCTTCTTGCTGCTGCAGAATTAGGATATAAAGCTATAGGATTTGAAACTAATCCTTTTTCGTTTTTTTTGGCAGCGACTAAACTAGAACATTATACAAAAAATGCTATAGATGAATTTAAAATTATGTATCAGAAAATTCTTGATTATGCGGCAGAAAGCGTGAATGAGCACCCATTACCTAAACTATCGATAAGTAGCAAAGTTTTTGATCCCGAAGTTGAACAAGTTATGTTAACGGTAAAACAGTCGATTAAAGATTATAAAATAGAAGAACAAAACATCGAAGTTTATAACTTGTTAAAGTTGGGTTGGCTAGCATGTGTTGAAGAATTATCAAACTATAGAAAAGCAGGAAATGGTTTAAAAAAAAGAAGACTAGTTAAACCTCAAGTATTAACAAAAGAAGAAGCGTTGCAGAGTTTAGACGAACAGTACTCAAAGATGTTTTTAGATTTACACAATAAAGATTTTAATTTCAGTGGAAGACTTTATAATGATTCATGTCTTTTGCTTGATAGGTATATAGCGAAAGAAAGTGTGGAAGGGATAATTTTTTCTCCACCATATGCCAACTGTTTCGATTATACAGAGATATATAAGCTGGAATTATGGTTTGGAGATTTCGTATCTAGCTATAAAGAACTGAGGGAGCTACGAAAAACAGCAATTAGATCTCATCTAGGTAGCGACTTTCAAACAGATAAGGAAAGGCTTAGGTTCACTTATATTAGCGAAGGAATTATAAGTAAAATTGAGGAAAGACCATTATGGGACAAGAGAATTCCTCAAATGCTGAGATTTTATTTCGATGATATGTTTCGTGTTCTTGAAAAATGTTATGATGGTTTAACGGATGGAGGATTTTGTTCAATTGTTATAGGTAATTCAGCTTATGGTGGTGTAGTATTACCTACGGATTTAATACTTGCTGATTATGCAGAGTCTATAGGTTTTATCGTAGATAAAATAGAGGTGGATCGATTTATTGTTCCTAGTTCGCAGCAATACAAAGCTACTAAACACCATAGGCGTTATTTAAGGGAGAGTATATTATGCTTAAAGAAAGTATAGTTGAAAATCAGATAGAGGTCGTTACAAACTTACCAATATCTATAAATAGGAGTTCTTCTTATGTTATAGATCAGCCCAATCCTAACTATGTAACACACGGATATTTCAAATATCCGTGTAAGTTTATACCGGAAATACCTAGGTGGGCTATAAAAAAATATCTAGGGAATGAGGGCGGAAAAGTTTTTGACCCATTTGCTGGTAGTGGGACGACTCTATTAGAGGGAATACTCAGCAATTGTGATTCGTATGGCACAGAAATAGACGAAATTGCGAAGTTGGTAATAAGAGCTAAAACAACACCGCTAAATAAAGAAGAGATAAGTGAAACGGAGGAAATTGTTCAAGAGATATCTGAACGAATGGAAGTATTTACGACGGAAACAAGATTTTTTGTGCCTGAGATTAATAATTTATCACATTGGTTTACAGATGAAAACACTAAGAAACTTGGTATAATAGGATATTATATAGAAACAGAAATATCAAATCAGAAAATTAAAGACTTTTTAAGTGTATGCTTTATAAGTATCATTCGTGCAGTGTCTAATGCAGACAATGTTTCCCCTAAGCCTTATGTTTCCAAAAAGGTAATAAAGAAACCTGCAGACCCGTTATATGAATTTAATAAAGTTTATAAAAACTATATCCAAGGAATGATAGAATTAAATTCTTATTGTATAAAAAAGGCTGCAATTATAAAAGGAGATGCTTTGGAAGTTAAAGATCCGATAGAAGTGGATTTGATTATTACTTCTCCTCCGTATATAAATGCTTTTGATTATGCGAGAACTTTAAGATTAGAAAATCTTTGGTTAGGATTAGAGACAGAAGAAACTTTGCGCGAAAAAAAACAATCGTATATAGGTACAGAAACGATTGATATGAAAGAAGAGAAAGAAAAGTTAGATATTTTAACAGAGAGTAAGCGAATAAAAGATTATTATAATCAAATCAGCAAAATTGATGCCAAAAGAGCACTAATAGTAAAAAAGTTTTTTGATGATATGAAAACAAACCTAGTGGAAATGAAAAAGCTTCTGCCTAAAGACGGTGTCTATTGTATAGTAATCGGAAATAATAAGATAAGAAATGTCGAAATAGAAAATTGGAGAGTTTTAAGTGAATTAGCACAAAATGTAGGATATGAAGTAGAGTTGAGTTTTAGTTATCTTATCCAGAATCCTTATTTAAGGATCCCAAGGAAAGGAAGAGGGGGCCAAATCAAAAAAGATTATGTGCTAGTATTAAGGAATAAAAGTTAAGGGGTGCTATAATGGCTCAAGGAAACAGATCAAAAGAAGTATGGATAATACCTAAAAGAGGAAGTTTACATCAAACCGTTTATTTACTAAATGCGATAGTTGATAGGGAGTACCAAGATACTACTTGGAATCCACAAAAACAAAACAACATTGGAAATGACCTAAGAAAAGCTGGTGCAACAAGATTTGGTAGAACTATCTCAAACCAGTCTGTGAGAACTCTTGCAGCCTCTATTCCTCAATATTTAGGGTTTCTATTTATTGACACAACTACAACTCCAAATATTATGAGAATAACTCCATCGGGTTATAAATTATTAGAAGCGCACAAGAATGAAATAAAACAAACTAAAAATCTATATGAAGCTAAAGAAGGGGGCTATCTAATAGAAGAGTCTACAATATATCTAGAACAATTTGAAAAACTACAAATAACTAATCCTATAGAACTAAGCCACTGCGAAAATATTTTTGTGTTTCCTTTTCGACTAACATTAAAGCTGTTATTAGAGTTGAGCTATCTAGATAGAGAAGAATTAGCATTTTTTGTTTTCCGTATGAGAGATGAGAGCGAATTTGACTTAACGGTTGAACAGATTAGAAGATTTAGACAACAAAGCTATGACGATAGAGTTGTACTAATTGAAGAATTCAAAAAAACTCATATAGGTAATATTACGTTAGTCCAGGCTCCATCTGCCGGCTACTATGAAAGACTATGCGAGCAAACAGGTATAATTAGAAAGTCTTCAATTTTGGTACCAAACCCAGGTAATAATTTAGCAAAAAAGTTACCTATAATTGAAATAAAAGCGCATTATAAAGAGTATGCAAAGCAGGTATGCGATGTAAAATATCGGGGAGCTAATGTATATGATTTTGGAGAGAATCTTCAACTATGGATTGATTATATCGGGAATCCAAATCGTTTGTTTCCGCCAATAGATATTTACCTACATAATTCTGGAACTATTAAAATGATTATATTAATAAAACAAAATGGCAGAGTTATCAATGGAGACTTAGTAATGCCTAAAAGTACAGTTAGTTGCCCAGCATTTTTAAATGAAACATATGAAGTTGAATATATTGATCCTCAAACTGGAGCTATTATAGAAACTAGTATGATCATGCCGACATTATCACAAGCTAATTTTGAATTTGCAAATTCTAAAGAGGGCATAACAATAGTTGACGAGAAAGCAGAAGAGATAGCAGAGCAGATATTAGACCATTCAAGCTCTCGAACTTTTAACCATCAATTTTTAAGCTATTTAAAGGTGCTTACAAAAATTACTGGAGAAGATTTTATTAATGATAAAGGGCTTAGAGGGGGGCAATATGAATATCTCTTCTTTAAGTTGTTAGATAAGCTTAAAGAAGATGGTGTTATTGATGATGTCGTTTGGAATAGTCGCCTAGGGAAATATGGATTACCACGGCCTGCTCCAGGAGGGAAAACAGGTATTCCCGATATTGTTTTTGAAATAGATGATCAAGTCTTCGTATTAGAGGTAACGACTATTAAAGCAAAATCAACGCAATTTTCGGCTGAAGGTTCATCAGTGCCTGACCATATAAAACTATTCGCAGCAGAGAATACTTGTAGGCCTATTGGCATATTTTGTGCTCCAAAGATACACGAAAGGAATACAAATGCTATGAAAGCTGTCTTAGAACCCTATGGAATAAAAATCATATGTATAACAGATAATGATCTTATAGATATACTACTTACTAAAAACAGGCAATACATTTTAGATAGTCTCTTAGTACATAGTGACTGATAATAGATTTGCTCTCAGTCACTATGTACTAAGTATTCTTTTACATCATAGAGAATTTATACAAACATTGTACAAACACGCAGTGACAAAAACTAATATATTGGGGTGCACAGTAATGTCATCTATCCACCCCAAACCTGCACAGTGATGGCCTTCAGACCAAAAAGATTGTTTTTGATAGTTACCTCAGAACCAACTTGTAATCAGCAGGTTGCGGGTTCGAGTCCCATCGCCAGCTCCAGTTAAAACCCTTGTAACAAGAGCGTTACAGGGGTTTTTGCTATTTAAAAAACCTTGCCCATGTTCGCTCTGTACAAACATTGTACAAACATCAGCCTTTTTTCTGTCCATATTCTTTATCATTTTTTATCTCCTGCCCCAAAAATATTTTCTCCTGCCAATTCAGCAGCTTCTTTTTGCAATGTCGGAACCACATGGGAATAGGTGTCTAATGTAATTCTAATATTGGAGTGTCCTAATCTTTCGGATACCACCTTTGGATTAACTCCTGCCTTCATAAGTTCAGTAGCATGAGTATGCCTAAGGTCATGAAATCGAATTTTGGGCAAATCATTTTCAATTGTAAATTTTCTAAATTCTTTTGTTATATAGTCTGTCAATACAGGTCTGCCATCAGGCCATGTGTTAAGATGATCATTGCATTCATAATTAGGACCAAACAATAACCTATTTTCTTTTTGCCAAAGCTTTTGTCTTTTTAGTATATCGATTACAGCATTGGGAATAACTACTAGACGCTTGCTGCCATTTGTTTTTACATCTTTCAGTTGCCACTGTCCATCTATTCGCTGATAGGTATATTTAACATATATGTGTCCTTTCTCTAAATTAATATCCTCCCATTGCAGTCCACAAATCTCTCCTACTCTCATACCTGTTGTGGCTGCTAATACAATAGGGATATATAGTAGGGTGCCCTCACTTAGCTCTAATGCCTTGACGATAGTCTCATTATCCCATGTAGAATATTGTACCGATCGCTTTTTAGGCGGATCAACAAAATCAGTTGGATTCTCCGAAATTATTCTCCACTTTACAGCTTGTCCTAGTGCCTTATGCATAACTCTGTGAATATAAAGCACCGTTGTAGAGGATAGGTGAGTTTTCGATAATTCAGTATACATGGTTTGCATATGGATAGGTTTTAGTTTCTCTAGCTGCATATTGCCTATCCTAGGTACTACATGAACGCGAATAATTCCCTCATAGCTCCTATAAGTTGCAGGAGCCACATTGCCTTTAGCATATTGCTGAAGCCACATGTCCAAATACTCCGCCACAGTCATCCTAGTAGGCTCAAAATAGGCTCCATTCTCAATCTTATATATGAGCTCCGCAACTTTGATCTCACATTCCTTTTTAGTATCGGCATATACCCACTTCTGTCGCCTTTTCCCTGTAACGGGATCTCTCTCCAGCTCCACCACTCCAGCCCATCTACCCCTATACTTTCTTATATGTCCCCTCAAAGTTCTCCCTCCTTGAGTTTATATTCTACTAACTCCTCAGAGACTTCTAGATATCTGCCAATTTGCTCATTGCTCCACCCCCTAAACAGGCATACGTCTATATCACTACAGTCTATGAGTAACTCTGCAGCAAATAGATTGGCCTCCTCTTCAAGTGACCCTATAGGGAATAGAGTATGTTCCCTAATAAAATAGATGTCCTTATTTGCATGAAGGACAGCATGTCCCAGCTCATGGGCTAGAACAATACGCCTTTCATCCTCATTTAAAATGTCATTGACAACTATAAATGGATAGCCCAGTATGTTTATAAAATATCCTTTAGTGCGATAAGAGTACGATTTGTATAATACATCAATCCCTAGGTCATCTGCTATGCGCTTAGGGTCGCGAGTTTCATGTTCAAAGACCAACTCCCGAACCCTAGCCCTAATGTCCCTATCCATAGCATTAACCCCCTTTTTTAGTGCTTGGGTTCATCCCTTTGCTTTTTTCCTTTGCCCTCCAGAAAAGCTCCGATATATCCCTAAAGAGTGCCTCTTTATCCTCTTCTGCCACATCATCGTCCATGAAGAAGGTATTGGCTGTTTGGATAAATGCATCATATTCGCTTATGTCCCGCCTAGTAAATTTATCATTTGAATCTTCTGGGATATATGCTGTAAGTATATAATCGGAGGTAGTGTCTAGTGCCACTGCTAGCCTTGAAAGGATTTGAGCCCTTGGAACTCTTAAATTATTCTCATAACGAGATAGAGAGGCCTCAGTAATGTCTACCTTTTCAGCCAATTCTTTTTGTGTGAGATTCTTCCTTTCTCTAAGCCTTTTTATTCGCTCACCTATAGTTTCCATATGTCCAACCTCCTTACCAATATTATATACAATATTACGAAAAATACAATACTTTTTACCAAAAGTATATTTACAATTACCAAACAGTATGGTAATATATACTTACCAAATGGTAATACAAAGGGGAGGAAAGTACTATGGACTGCATGAAGTTAAAGGGCATACGGGTCTCTAAAGGGTACACTCAAGAAGTCTTAGCAGAAGAGCTAGGCATTTCCACAAAGACCTACAATAGAAAAGAGCTTGGGATTATCGAGTTCAACAGAAAAGAGATTGCACAGCTCATAGAGATATTGGATTTAGATGATAAGGAGGTATTCGATATTTTTTTTACCGCCAACTTACCAAATGTATAATGTGGTACATCCAACGGAAAGGGTGATGTTAATGTATCTAGAAAGGCAACCTGAGGACATTGAAATAGAGAGAATAACTCTCACAGCAGAAGAAGTGGCGCAAATGCTAGGCATGAGTAAACGGTTTGTATATGAACTAGCCCAAAGAGGAGAACTTCCCTGCATAAGGTTTGGGCATAAAGTTCTCTTCTCAAGAGTCGTAATTGAAAATTTAATCGAGGGGGGCGAAGATAATGGGAGGTAAATTAAAACTTACAGATATAAGGATGTACAGGGAAACGAAGTCAGCAGACTTGCCAGATGGTCTAAAAGAAGAGCTCTTCATTGTAGCGAGGGAGTTAGAGAGAATGGGCTTTAGTATCTATAGAACAGAAAATGGTACTCTAATTCTCACATTTAAGGAATGGGAAATTCATCATGTAGCTAGCGATATAGGGGTCAAGCAATATATCTATGAAAGGAGAGAGTGGCTATGAGAAAGATGATTGAAAGGGACAACCTAAAGCTTCACAATAAAAGGCTCTATAAGAAGGTAGACACTCTAAATATAGCAGATGAGCTAGACAAAATGGCAGAGAAGTTTAAGGGTGAAGGTTGGAAAGTTCAAAGAGGCCCTATAGGTATAGTCATATTGGAGCTAATGGATGGGTTTGTCTATTACATCCCAACAGCCGGAGGCATCGAAGAACTTTTATTTGAAAAAACCAAGGAGGGGGCACCAAATGAAGAAGTTAGAACTTCATAATAGGAGGCTTTATCGAAAAATAGAGCCGGAGAATATCTTAAAAGAGCTAGACGATATGGCGAGGATATTCAAAGAGGCTGGCCACCATACCTCTAGAAGTCCCATTGGCACAGTTATATTAGAGCTAGAGGATAGGCTCATATATTACGTCCCTAGGGAAAATTGGATAGAGGAAATAATTATAGCAAAGGTAGAGGAGGCAGTCATATGAATAATGTAATACTACTTGGCCGCATAACTAAAGATCCAGAGCTCAGGCACACAGAAGGCGGTACGCCCTATTGTAGATTTACATTGGCAGTAGATAGAAATAACGAAAATGCGGATTTTCTCCCCTGTATATGCTGGGGTGATACTGCAGAGAACTTAGTTAAATATGTTCAAAAGGGCAGGCAGTTACTTGTACAGGGTAAGCTTCAATCAGGTTCATATAAGGATAAAGACGGAAATACGAGGTACACCTTAGATGTGTTTGTGTATATTATCGAATACCTTGCAAGGCCAAAGGGTCAAAGCATGGATGGATTTAGACCAGTAGAGGATGATGACCTACCTTTTTAAACATTAGCTAAATACAGAGCGTTTATGCCGCGAAAGCCTATTGATCATGGAGGGCATGGGTGTTACCCTAGGGCTGGGAGGAGCCGAGACCCAAGAGGAAGACCTCTACTAGG
>NFYZ01013140.1_pt1 | contig 10446 bp, 5 predicted proteins | sample 1092561 | NCBI WGS metagenome assembly NFYZ01 (sample SAMN03609887, study PRJNA323583) | gut metagenome | isolation source: feces | host: Rattus norvegicus | place: Malaysia | collected 2013 | reverse complement strand
TTAAGTTATTAGAAGAACAATTTTTTAATCCTATAAGATTTACTTATGATCAAATAATAAGTTTAATAATAGCTATAGTGTTTACAATGCAAATTAATGTAGGAATTACTATCTATATAATTCTTGTTAGTTTCATTCCTATATTAATACCAAATTTTTTTAAGGAAAGATTATCAGAAAAATTTTCAAAGTACAGTGCTGATATGTCTGGTTATGCTATGAATCTAAATGAAATATTAGAAGGCTATGATATAATTAAAACTTATAATGTAGAAGATGCTATGAAGCTTAGACATAATAAAATTAGTGAAGGAACTTTGATTACAAAAAGAAATGCACATAACTTTCTAGGTATTGTATCTAATATTACAGCAATAGCTTCAATTGCTGTAATGATGGGAGCATTATTAATTGGTATGTTTTTGGCAATTCATGACATCTTAACAATAGGTGAAGTTTTCGCCATAACTTTTATATCTAGTAATATTACAGGACCTCTTAGTGTAATAAGTAGTAATATTTCAAATATTAAAGGTAGTAAAGATATTATTCAAAAGTTTGATATTAAAGAACATAGGAAAGATAAGTTAGTGGAATTAAATAGTATTAATGAAGGAATAGAATTTAGGAATTATTCCTTAACTATTAATAAATCAATTTTGAAAGACATAAATTATACTTTCGAAATTGGTAAAAAGTATGCTATAGTAGGTGGAAGTGGAAGTGGTAAGAGTTCCTTAATAAAGAGTATATTAGGTTATTATTATGATTATTCTGGAGATGTTTTAGTGGATGGCTTAGAATTAAAATCTATAGATATAAATAGTGTATATGATAATATTTCTTATATCCCACAGACCGTATCTTTCTTCCAAGGGACAATTAGAGATAATTTAAGATATTTTAACCTAAATATAAAATTAAATCTAGTACAGGCATTAGAATTTGGGAATATAAACAGGAAAGTACAAAACCTACCTGATAAGCTAGATACTGAAATAGATAGAAATCTTGCAGAGTTTTCTGGAGGTGAAAAACAAAGAATTGGTATTGCAAGATCTGTCGTAGCGAATAAAGAATTTTTTATTTTAGACGAAGCAACATCTGCATTGGATGGTAAAAATTATAATATGGTTGAAAATAATATTTTAGAAAAGAATATAACATTAATTACAGTTACACATAGATTAGATAAAAATGTTTTAGAGAAGTATGATGAAATTATTGTTTTAGAAGAAGGGGAAATAGTTGAGAATGGAACATTTGAGGATCTTATAAAGAGTAAAAGTTATTTTTATCAATTGTATATTGGCAAATAAATAACAGCGTTTAATAGGGTAGGCCAAAGAGTCTACCCTAATTTTATAAATAGAATGATTAATTAAAGAAACTTATCTTTCCTCCAGCTCGGACAATTTTATCAGAAGTTCAGTTTATGGTATAATCAATTAAAATAAATAAAAAGAAGGTGAATTAGTATGGAAAAGATCTTACTTGTAGAAGATGATACTAATTTAGCTATAGGTATAGAATATTCCTTGAAAAGTGAAGGTTATAGTGTAAACTTAGCTGATACTGTTGAAAAAGGTAGAAGGTTATTTAATGAAAATGACTATAATTTAATATTATTAGACGTTATGCTTCCTGATGGTAGTGGTTATGAGTTATGTGAAGAAATAAGAAAAAAGTCTAAGGTGCCAATTATTTTTCTTACTGCTTGTGATGAAGAGGTTAATGTAGTCCTAGGTTTAGATATGGGAGGAGATGACTATATTACAAAGCCTTTTAGAGTTAGTGAGTTAATGTCAAGGATTAGGGCTGTATTAAGAAGATATGGAAAAGAAAAAACAAAAAATGTTTTAACTTCAGATGATATTAAACTATTTCTATCAGAAGGTAAAGGAGAAAAAAATAATGAAGAATTATATCTTACTCCTATTGAATTTAGACTTCTATCCTCTTTTATGAAAAATCCAAAACAGGTGTTGACAAGAAATAGTTTATTGGAAAAGATATGGGATATAGATGGAGAGTTTGTAGATGATAATACTCTTTCAGTATATATAAAAAGACTTAGGGAAAAAGTGGAAGAAAATTCTTCGAAGCCTAAGTATATAAAAACCGTTAGAGGTATGGGTTATAAATGGGATATTGAAGTGAGAGGTGATTAGGTGTTTAGAAATCCAGAGTTTAAAGCTATTACAAGGAAATTATTTTTACTCCAATTAGTATTTAGTATATTAATGATGATATTTATTAGTCATTATGTTATAGAAATAAATAGTAATATTATAAATCAAAATACTGCATTAGTAGGAAAAATAATGTCTATAGATCCATCCTTAGGTAAAGAGTTAGTACCTATTATTACAAAAGAAGCTACCAGTAGTGAAATAGAAGAAGGGAAAAAATTATTAGAAGGATATGGATATACTGCCAATTTAAAAATTGCCTATCAGCCTCTTTTAAAAGAACTATTTTCCAATATGAAAATATTGACTTTCAGTTTAGTCCTACTATTTTTTATTCCAATTTTTATAATAACTAAAGGTGAATATAATAGTCTATACAGTAAAGTAAAGGAACTTTCCTTAGCCGCAGATAAAGTAATAGAAGGGGATTTTTCCTATGAATTAAAAGATGGAGGAGAAGGAGATTTTAATATTTTATCTCATCAATTTAACCAAATGGCCAACAGATTAGAAAATAGTTTGGAAAGTTTAAAAAAAGAAAAAATATTTTTACAAAATATAATATCTGATATATCTCATCAATTAAAAACTCCCTTATCTTCCCTTATTATGTTTAATGAATTAATCCTTGAAGATGAAAGTATGGATGAAAATACAAAAATTGATTTCCTTGAAAGAAGTCAAATTCAATTAAAAAGAATGGAATGGTTAATAATTAATTTATTAAAGGCAGCTAGAATAGAATCGGGAGCTATACAATTTGAAGAAGAAAAAGTTTATTTATATGAACCAGTAGATATAGCTATTTCTTCATTAGATATGAAGATAAAAGAAAAGAATATAAAAATTGAAGTCTTAGGGGAGAAAGAGAATTCTTACTTTTACGGAGATAAGGAATGGACTGGAGAGGCATTAATTAATATTATTAAAAATTGTATTGAACACAGTGATACTAATGGAAGTATTGAAATAACCTTAGAAGAAACTCCAATGTTTAGCCGTATAATCGTAAAAGACTATGGTGAAGGAATAGATAGAAAAGATTTACCTCATATATTTAAAAGATTTTATAAGGGAAAAAGTGAAGTTAAAGTTGAAAGTATAGGTATAGGCTTGAATTTAGCAAAATTAATAGTGGAATCTCAAGGTGGTACTATTTCCGTAGAAAGTAAAAAAGGTATGGGAACACAGTTCACTATTACTTTTTTAAATATTTTAGATATGGGTACTAAGCGTAGAATTTAAAATTATTTTCAACCTCTTATGAAATTTAATCTTACTAAACTGTAAGGGAAAGATTCACTTATATGTAAGCAATATATTATAAATTATAATTAGAAGAAATATTAGGAGGTTGAAAGGAATGGAAGTAGTAAAAACAGTAGGTCTATGTAAAAGCTATGGCGAAGGTGATACTAAAGTAGATGCAGTTAAAGATATTAACTTAACTATAAATCAAGGTGAATTTGTAGCAATAGTAGGGGCTAGTGGTTCAGGAAAAAGTACTTTACTTCATTTAATAGGTGGAGTAGATAAGCCTACTAGTGGAAAAGTTTATGTGGATGATATAGATATATATAGTTTAAGCGAAAAAGAACTAGCTATATTTCGGAGGAGAAAGGTAGGATTTATATTTCAATTTTATAATCTAATACCAGTTCTTACTGCCGAAGAAAATATATTATTACCAATCCATTTAGATAATAAGGAAATTGATGAAAAATATATAGATGAACTAATAAATATTCTTGATCTAAAAGATAGAAGAACCCATTTACCTAATGAACTTTCAGGAGGGCAACAACAAAGGGTATCTATAGGTAGGGCTTTAGCTTATAATCCTTCTATCATATTAGCCGATGAGCCTACAGGAAATTTAGATAGTAAAAATAGTAAGGAAATTGTAGATTTATTAAAAGTATCAGTAAAAAGATATAATCAAACTCTTATATTAATAACCCACGATTTAGATATAGCAGCCCAAGCAGATAGGATAATTACTATAGAAGATGGTGGGATAGTTAAAAATGAGGTGATAAATAGTGAAAGGCTATAAAGATATCACCTATAAATACTTAAAGAATCAAAAAAAGAGGACGATTCTAACCATTTTCGGCATTATATTATCAGTAGCTTTAATAACGGCTATTGGTACTATAATTGTCAGTGTAAGAGACGCAGAAATAAGGGACACAATTAGGCGAGATGGAGATAACCATGGAATAATACGGGAAGTTCGTAAAGAAGAAATAGATAGTATAGTAAATAACGTAAAAGTAGAAAAGGCAGGAATAAGTCTTCATGAAGGATTTGGGGTAGTAAATGAACTAACAGAAGATGAAAAAGAGCGCTACGATATAGGTTCACCTTATAGATATATTAGTATAAGTAGCTATGATGAAAAAGCATTATCTTTACTCTCCTATGATTTAAAGGAAGGAAGATTCCCTAAGAATAATAATGAAATAGCTATAGAGCATTGGATAGCAGAATATTTTCCTAATAAGCCTAAAATTGGGGATAAGGTTAAAATCCCAATTGGAGATAGGTATGCTACAGATATAGACGAAAATGGAAAGGAAGTAGAAATTAAAGTTGGACCACGGGGCTGGGGATATTCTGAAGAGACCTTTGAAGAAATTGGAGAAAGAGAATACACTATTGTAGGATTTCTAGAACCAGAATATATATGGAGAGGGAATAATTCAACAACAGCAATTTCTTATATTGATAAAGCTTCTCTTCCAGATGATAAAGAATATAATATATATTTAAAAATGAATTCCCTAAAAAATATTCATGATGAAATATATAATCTAGCAGGAGTAAATGACTGGAGAGAGAAGGAAGCTAATGAAGAATATGAAACTTTAGAAAAAGTTGAATTTAATGAACCTTTATTGAGGCTTTACGGTAAGAGTTTAAACGATAGTTTTAATTGGTTTATCATAAGTTTATTTGCCTTTATAGTTGTTTTAGTAATTGTGGCTACAATTGCAGTTATATATAATTCCTTTAATATATCTGTACTAGAAAGAGTATCTCAATTTGGTTTACTCCGTACTGTAGGAGCTACTCCCAAACAAATAAAAGGAATCGTTATGAAAGAAGGAGCTTTACTTAGTTTAATAGGTATTCCTATAGGTTTAGTATGTGGAGTAGTAGCCATGAAAATAGTTCTATATGTAATTGGATTTTTTAAATTTGATCTTTTAGATGATTTACAAATATCCTATTCAATACCAGTCTATATAATAGCTTCATTATTAGGTATTATAACAGTATTTTTATCAGCTAATGGACCAGCGAAAAAGGCTGCAAAAGTTCCTCCACTAGAAGCTGTTAGAAGTACAGGAAGCTATAGGAAAGAAGATTTATCTAAAGTCAAAGGTTCAAAAACTGTAAGAAAAGTACTAGGAGTAAAAGGAGAAATAGCTTATAAAAATTTAAGAAGAAATAGAAAAAGATTTGTTATAGCTGTATTCTCCATGACCATAAGTATAGTATTATTTATAACTTTTGCTACTTTTTCTGATAATGTATTTAAAATGAATATTATTGAAAATGAAAATACAGTAGATTTTAGAATAGATGATGAGTCTTATTATGAGGATCCTAATACTTTAAATACTGCCTATAACGATTTAAGAAAGATGGAAGAGGTAGAGAGAATATATAAATTTGAAAATATACACTTAGATCTTTTAATAGAAAAAGAAAAAATAAATCCTAAATTATTAGAAATAGACCACAATTATGAAGAATATGATAAAAACCAAGAGTTTATAAGGGCGTATAATAATGAGATAATGACTTTTGGTAATGAAAACATGGAACATTTTAAACCATTATTAAAACAGGGAAAGATAGACTTAGAGGAAATAAACAAAAACAATGGAGTTCTTGTAGTGAAAACTACTGTTGCATATAATGAAGAAACAGATAAAATGGCTGTATTAGATGGGTATGATATAAAGGTAGGGGATGAACTAACCATAAATACAGATCAATCTGAAGAAGAGGAAAACCAAGTAGTAAAAGTAATGGGAATATTAGAAAAAGGACTTTTACATTGGGAATATGGAGAATATGGTGGAATAAATATAATAACTACAGAAGAAGTGTTAGAAAAAATAGGTAAAACCTCTACACCAGAACTATATGTAGAAATAAAAGATGATGTGGATAGAGAAAAGGTAAAGAAATATATTAATCAATTAGAAGAAAATAATGAAAGCTTACGTGTTATAGATTTTTCGGAAGAGGCAAAAAAGATGAGAAATGCAGCTATAGTTATGAATATATTCCTATATGGATTTGTGGCAGTGATAGCATTAATTAGTAGTATAAATATAGTGAATACTATTAGCACTAATTTAATCCTTAGGACTAAGGAATTGGCAATGCTTAAAGCTGTAGGGATGGATCAAGGAACTTTAAAAGGCATGGTATCCTTAGAAAGTTTATATTATGGACTATATGCATCTATCTATGGCGCCCTAGTCGGCACAGGCCTAACTTATATACTTCATAAAATATTGCTTGAAATAAGAGAATTTGAGTGGGTAGTTCCCTGGAAAAATATCTTAATAGCCTCTATTAGTGCAATCTTAATAGCCTTATTCTCTGGTTATGGACCTATGAAAAGGATTAATGATGGAAATATTATAGAGAATATAAAAATGGAAGAATAAACACTCACTTATGTGGGTGTTTTTTCTCAATTTCTTATAGAAATTAATCTTACGAAAGTGTAAGGGAAGGATTCACCTATATGTAAGTAATATATTATAAATTATAATTAAAAGAGATAATGGGGGTTGAAAGGGATGGAAATAATAGAAACGGTAGGGCTATGTAAAAAAGATACCCTATCCTATTCCTTTTATTTAATCTTAGTTCTTATTCTTCTAGGTATAATAGCCCCAATCATTATAAAATATAGTAGGATAGTGAAAAATGAGGTGATAAATAGTGAAAGATTATAAAGACATCACCTATAAATATTTAAAAACATATAAGAAAAGAACAATTCTAACTATCTTTGGAATTATCCTATCAATAGCCTTAATGACGGCCATAGGTACTATGATTGTAAGTGTGAGGGATGCAAAATTAAAAAATGCAATTAGAGTAGATGGGAAATATCATGGAATTATAAAGGCAGTTGATAAGGAGAAGGTAGATACTGTTATTAATAATGTAAAGGTGAAAGAAGCAGGAATAGGCCGGGAAGAAGGCTCTGGTGTAGTAAGTAAGTTAACGGAGGAAGAAAAGAGAAGATTTGATTTAAAATCCCCTTATAGATACATTAATATAAATAGTTATGATGAAAAGGCCTTATCTTTACTTCCTTATAAATTAAAAGAAGGTAGATTTCCTAGTTCTCCTAATGAAATAGCTATTGAATATTGGATAGTAGATGATTTTCCAAAGAAGGTTAAAATTGGAGATAAGATTAAAGTTCCTATAGGAACTAGATATATTATAAATGAAGATGAAAATGGAAAAGAAACAAAAACGAAAGCTGGTATCCATGATTATGGTTCTTCTAGGGAAACCTTTGAACAGACTGATGAAAAAGAATTTACAATTGTCGGGTTATTAGATACTAACGATATATGGAAGGGTAAGAATTCAACGGAAGCAATTACCTATATAGATAAAGATTCTCTTGTAAATGGGCATAAATATGATATATATTTAAAAATGAATTCCTTAAAGGATATACATAATGAAATGTATAAGATGGCAGGGGTTAATAACTGGAAACAGTGTAAAGTTGATGATGATTTAGATTCCTTAGGAAAAGTAAAATTTAATGAATCTATATTAAAGCTATATGGTAAAAGCTTAAATAAAAGTTATAATTGGTATATTGTAGGACTATTTATATTTGTAGTAAGTCTAATAATGATAGCCACAATTGCCGTTATATATAATTCCTTTAATATATCTGTATTAGAAAGAACATCCCAATTTGGGTTACTGCGTACAATAGGGGCTACACCAGAACAAATAAAAAGAATCGTAATGGAAGAAGCAGCATTATTAGGTTTAATAGGTATCCCTGCAGGTTTAGCTTTTGGAGTAATAGCTACAAAATTAGTTTTATACGTAGTTGGATTTTTTAAATTTAACATTATTGTTGATTTTACTGATTTGAAAATGACATATTCAATACCAGTTTATATAATAGCTACAGTTTTAGGATTAATAACAATATTTTTATCTGCAAATAAACCGTCAAAAAAAGCTGGAGAAATTTCTCCCTTAGAGGCAATTAGAAGTACAGGAGACTATAAAAAAGAAGATTTAAGGAGAGTAAAAAGCTTTAGATTTATAAGAAAAATTTTCGGTGTAGAAGGAGAAATAGCCTATAAAAATTTAAAGAGAGATAGGAAAAGATTTAATATTACTGTATTTTCAATGGTTATTAGTGTAGCCTTATTTATAACTTTTTCTACCTTTTCTAATTATATGGTTAAAGTTAGAACTAATGAAAGAGATGAAGATGTAGACTTTGAAGTTAATGAGTATTTTTATTCCGAGGAATCCAGTAATATAGATACTATGTATAATGATTTAAGAAATATGAAAGATGTAAATAAAGTATATAGATTTAGGGATGGTATGCAGGGAGTATTTGTTAAAGAAGAAATAATAAACCCAAAACTAAAAGAAGCAGAATCTATGTTATATGATCCAGGAGAAAGTAAAGGGGATTATGTAAAGATATATACTAATTATATATATACCTTTGGTGATGAAAATATAGAATATCTTCAACCTTTATTGAAAGAGGGAAAGATTAATTTAAAAGCTATGAATGAGGAAAATGGAGTATTATTAATAACTAGGACAACAGCTTACAATATGGGGACAGGAAAAAAGACCACCTTAGATGGATATGATATTAATGTTGGAGATGAATTAATTATAAATGTATGTGATAATGAGGGAAAAGGAGAGAAAAATAAAGTAGTAAAGGTAATGGGAATATTAGAAAGAGGACCTTTATACGTAGGTTATGGAAATAATGGAGGAATGAATATTATAACTACAGATGAGGTTTTTGATAAATTAATATTAGAAAAAGCCTCTCCTTTATTATATGTAGCAATGGAGAAGGATGGAAATAGGGAAAGAGTTTTAGAATACCTAGAGAAACTGAGGAAAACTAACTCTCATATTGATTATACAGATTATTCAGAAGTGGCAAGAGATGAAAAAAATACATCTATAGTTATAAATATATTCTTATATGGTTTTGTAGTTGTAATTGGATTAATTAGTAGTATAAATATAGTAAATACAATTAGTACTAATTTAATTCTGAGAAGTAAAGAGTTAGCAATGCTTAAAGCTGTAGGTATGGATCAAGAAGCTTTAAAGAAAATGGTGTCTTTAGAAAGTTTATACTATGGTTTATATGCTACAATATATGGGGGAATAGTTGGTACAGGATTAACCTATATACTTTATAGAATAATATTGGAAGTGGATGAGTTTGAATGGGCTATTCCTTGGAAAAATATATTAATAGGTTGTGGAGCTGCCACTTTAATAGCCTTGCTATCAGGATATATACCTTTAAGAAGAATGGACAGTAAAGATATTATAGAAAGGGTTAAGATAGGAAAATAAACACTCACTTTTGTGGGTGTTTTTTTATGTGGACTGATGAATTAAACTAATATACAATAGATATAAGAATATATAAGGGATAGGAATGATTAAGGGGGATTAAATTGCGAACTGTATTACAAGAATACTTTGGATTTGAAGATTTTAGAACGGGACAAGAAGAGCTAATAGAGGGGGTTTTAGCTAAAAGAGATGTATTAGGTATTATGCCTACTAGTGGTGGTAAATCCTTATGTTATCAAATTCCTGCCATACTATTAGATGGGATAACATTAGTGATTTCACCATTAATATCCTTAATGAAGGATCAAGTAGATGGACTTAATGAATTAGGAATATCGGCTACTTTTATAAATAGTACATTACCAATAAGTGAGCAGAATAAAAGAATTAGGGATTCTTTAGAAGGAAAATATAAATTAATGTACATAGCCCCAGAACGCCTTAATTCTCAAATGTTCTTAAACTTTACTAGAAAAGTTATTATTCCCTTTGTAGCCATAGATGAAGCCCATTGTATAAGTCAGTGGGGTCACGATTTTCGCCCTAGTTATAGAGAGATTCCAAAGTTTATTTCTGCCTTAGAGAATAGACCTGTAATAGGAGC
>NFYZ01011270.1_pt1 | contig 10487 bp, 10 predicted proteins | sample 1092561 | NCBI WGS metagenome assembly NFYZ01 (sample SAMN03609887, study PRJNA323583) | gut metagenome | isolation source: feces | host: Rattus norvegicus | place: Malaysia | collected 2013 | reverse complement strand
TTTTTTAAATTCTTTTTAAAATTTCTTTAATCCCCAAATATTCGGTTTGCTGAACATTTTTCGGGAACATTAATCATTGTATAACAAATCTTATTAAGAGTCAATAGCTTTTTTCAATTCTTTTTGGATTTTTTCAATTACTCTTTTCTCCATTCTTGATACAGTCATTTGAGATATGCCTAATTCTTCAGCTATAGACACTTGAGTTTTTAAATTAAAATATCTATCTACAAGTATTTTTTTCTCCATATCATTTAGATTTTTTGTTCCTTTTATTAAAAGATCTTTATTTTCAATCCTATCAAAGTGTTTATCCTCTACACCTATTAAATCTGATAAATTTACATCCTTATCGTCAGTATTTGAATCATAAGTTAAATCTAAAGATTGAGGAGTATAAACTTTACTTGCTTCCATAGCTTCTAATATCTCCTCTGGAGTACTCTTTAAATATTCTGCTATATCGTCTACTGTAGGGGCCCGTTGTAATTTTTGATTAAGGTGTATTTTTGCATTATTAATTTTTTTAGATAGTTCTTGTATTCTTCTCGGTACCCTTATGGTCCAGCCTTTATCTCTAAAATGCTTCTTTATTTCTCCTATAATAGTAGGCGTTGCAAAACTAGAAAACTTATAGCCTTTATCTATATCAAATCTATCAACAGCATAAATAAGTCCTATGGAAGCAACTTGAAAAATATCATCATAATCAATTCCTCTATTTACATATTTTTTTGAAAGTATTTCAGCTATATACAAGTTTTTTTCAATAAGCAATTCTCTAATATCACTATCTTGAGTATCTTTATATATTTTAAACAAGGCTTCATTATCCATTTTTTCATAATTTATATTTTCATTATCTTTATAATGAACTTGTTTATTCATCAATACCATCCTCTATATTTTTAATCATTTTAATACCTTCTTTTGAAAAACTAACTTCATCCATTAGAGATTTTATAATTAATATACCTAGTTCTTTTTCTTTTTCACTTTCTCCTATATCTTCTGTAACATCTTTAACTTCCATTATAAATTTATCTTTTTCTATTTTATAATTTATATATAGCTCGTCCTTCTTACCAAGTGCATTAGTACAGGCTTCAGCAATAGCCACTTTAACATCTTCTATTCCTTCAATATCTAATCCTATATTGTTTGCAATAGCAGACGTTGTTAGTCTAACAACCCCTACATAGTCTGGCTTACTAGGCAACACCAATTTTATAACTTCATTATTCATCTTTTTCACTCCTTGATTATAAATACCTTATCTAAACCAGTAATATTGAACAACTTTTTAATATTTGGTTTTATATCAGTCACAATAATATTATGTTCCATTTCTTTTGTCTTTTTCAATATACTTATTAGAACTCCTAATCCTGTACTATCTAGATAATTAAGGTTTTCTCCTTTTATCATTATATCACCTTTTTTATCTTTCAATGCATCAGTTAAGACTTCTTTAAATTTTGGTGAAGTGTAAATATCTACTTCTCCTTCAGGTTCTATTACCCAAGTTTTTTCTCCTTCATCAAAATTAATTTTTATATCTAAAGCCATAATTTTTCACCCTCCTTAAGATTAAATATAATCTATCTACATTTTATAATAAGACCATATCAAAGTAAAGAATAAGCATACTCTAGAGTATGCTTATTCTTCTTCTACATATTTTGCCACTGCCATTACCTTATCATCATCATTTATTCTCATTAATTTTACTCCTTGAGTACTTCTACCCATTTCAGATATACCCTTTACCTTTAATCTAATTATAACACTAGCTAAGGATATAATCATTATTTCATCTTCTTCAGATATAACTTTAGCAGATACTAAATTACCAGTTTTTTCTCTAATATTATAGGTTTTAACTCCCTTTCCGCCTCTATTTTGAACCTTATATTCTTTCATAGGAGTCCTCTTACCATAGCCTTTTTGACTTATTACTACTAAATAATCATCTTTTTCTACAAGATCCATAGCTACTACACTATCATCTTTATTTAATGTAATAGCCTTAACTCCTCTAGCAGCTCTACCAATAATCCTTACATCTTTTTCATGGAATCTAATGGCCATTCCATTTTTAGTTACTACTATAATTTCTTTATTTCCATCAGTTTTCCTTACATCTATTAATTCATCATCTTCATCTAAATTAATAGCTATTATACCTGTTTTTCTTATATTATGAAATTCATCAAGAGCAGTTTTTTTAATGGTACCTTCTTTAGTCATAAATACTAAATTACTCTTATCATGATAGGTTTTAATAGGTATTACTGCATTTACTTTTTCATTTCCACTAATATTTAATAAATTAACTATAGCTGTTCCTCTAGCTTGCCTTCCACCTTCAGGTATTTCATAACCCTTTAGAGCATATACTTTCCCAGTATTAGTAAAGAAGAGTATTGTATCATGAGTTGATGTAATAAATAAATCTTGTACAAAATCTTCATCTCTAGTAGTCAATGCCGTAATTCCTCTACCACCTCTCTTTTGAGCTCTATAGGTGTTTTCTGGCATTCTTTTAATATATCCAAGATGAGTTAAAGTTATTATTACATCTTCTTCTTCTATCATATCTTCTATATCTATTTCATCATCTGCTGGCATTATTGCACTTCTTCTATCATCACCATACTTTTCTTTTATTTCTAATAGTTCATCTTTTATTATTTTGTATATTAACTGTTCATTACCAAGTATCTCTTTATATCTAGCTATTTCTTTTATAAGCCCTTCATACTCTTCATCAATTTTTTCTCTTTCTAAACCAGTAAGCCTTCTAAGTCTCATATCTAATATAGCTTGAGATTGTTTATCTGTAAGTCCAAAACTTTTCATAAGTTTTTCTTTTGCTAGTTTTTCATCTTTAGAATTTCTAATTATATTAATTACCTCGTCAATATGATCTAAAGCTATTCTTAAACCCTCTAAAATATGGGCTCTTTGTTCTGCTTTATTTAAATCAAATTGAGTTCTTTTTATAATAATATCTTTTTGATGGTTTAAATAATGAGTTAATACTTCTTTTAAATTTAGTATTTTAGGTTCATCGTCTACTAATGCAAGCATTATAACCCCAAAAGTTACTTCAAGTTGTGTTTGCTTATATAATTTATTTAGCACAACACGAGGGTTTGAATCCCTCTTTATTTCTATAACCATTCTCATACCTTTTCTATCAGATTCATCTCTTAAATCGGAAATACCCTCTATCTTTTTATCTCTCACCAATTCAGCTATTTTTGTAATCAATCTAGCTTTATTTACTTGATAAGGAAGCTCTGTTACTATTATCCTATTTCTTCCTCTATTCATTTGCTCAATTTCAGCTTTAGCTCTTATTTTTATTTTTCCTCTTCCAGTTTTGTAAGCAGAATTTATTCCTTCTAAACCCATAATTAAAGCTGCTGTTGGAAAATCTGGACCTTTAATAGATTTCATTAGCCCATCTATATCTACATCTGGATTATCTATAAGCATAACTAATCCATCAACTATCTCACATAAATTATGAGGAGGAATATTTGTAGCCATACCTACTGCTATACCAGAAGAGCCATTAACTAAAAGGTTTGGAAATCTACTTGGAAGAACTACAGGTTCTTTTAATGATTCATCAAAATTTGGTCTATAATCTACTGTGTCTTTATTTATATCTCTAAGCATTTCTATAGACATTTTAGTCATTTTTACTTCTGTATAACGCATAGCCGCTGGACTATCACCATCTACTGAACCAAAGTTACCATGACCATCTACTAGGGTATATCTAGTATTAAAATCTTGAGCAAGTCTTACCATAGCATCATAGACTGAAACATCTGAATGTGGATGATATTTACCTAAGACATCCCCTACTATTCTTGCAGATTTTCTATATTGTTTATTAGGAGAAAGACCTAGTTCATTCATAGCATAAAGTATTCTTCTATGAACAGGCTTTAATCCATCTCTTACATCAGGAAGGGCTCTACTTACTATAACACTCATTGCATAGTCTAAATAAGACTTTTTCATCTCTTCTTCTATATTTACATTTATTACTTTTTCTGTTTCCTTGTCCATACTTTACCCTCCTTAAACATCTAAATTCTTAACTAATTTAGCATTTTTTTGTATAAACTCTCGTCTAGGTTTAACTTTATCTCCCATTAAAGTAGTAAATATTTCATCTGCAGCCATAGCATCTTCTATACTTACTTTTAATAAAGTTCTAGTACTAGGATCCATAGTTGTCTCCCATAATTGTTCTGGATTCATTTCTCCAAGCCCTTTATACCTTTGTACTGAATAATTAGCATCACCTATATCTTTAACAATTTCTTCAAGTTCATTATCATTATAAACATAATGTTCAGCTCTTCCTTTTGATATTTTATATAAAGGAGGTTGAGCAATATATATATGTCCATTTTCTAAAAGTTCTTTCGTATATCTGTAGAAAAATGTTAATAATAAAGTTCTAATGTGGGCACCATCTACGTCAGCGTCTGTCATTATTATTACTTTCCCATATCTTAGTTTACTAATATCAAATTCACTACCTATTCCAACACCAAAAGCTGTAATCATTGCCTTTATCTCTTCAAATCCTAATATTCTATCTAATCTAGCCTTTTCAACATTCATTATTTTTCCTTTTAAAGGCAATATAGCTTGATATTCTCTTTCCCTTCCTTGCTTAGCACTACCTCCAGCTGAATCCCCTTCGACTATGAATATTTCTGTTATTTTAGAGTCATTAGATTGACAGTCTGCTAATTTACCTGGAAGAGTAGTATTATCTAAGATACTTCTTTTTCTAGATATTTCCCTTGCCTTTCTTGCTGCTTCCCTTGCCCTTGAAGCTTGTAAGGCTTTTTCTATAATTATTCTGGCTGGATTAGGATTTTCTTCTAAAAACTTATCTAATTCTTCTGAAACCAAGGAATCTACAATACTTCTTACTTCGCTATTTCCTAGCTTTGTTTTGGTTTGTCCTTCAAATTGTGGTTCTAAAAGCTTTACTGATAGTATTGCTGTTAACCCTTCTCTAATGTCATCTCCCTGAAAATTATCATCTTTTTCCTTTAAAAAATTGTTTCTTCTAGCATAATCATTTATAGTTCTTGTAAGTGCTGATCTAAATCCACTTAAATGAGTTCCACCCTCTTGAGTATTTATATTGTTAGCAAAGGTAAAAACATTTTCTGCATAAGAATCTGTATATTGCATTGCAACTTCAACAGATGTACCTTCTTTTTCTATTTCAAAATAAACTGTTTCTTTATGAATAGGGGTTTTATTTCTATTTATATATTCTACAAAGGCCTTAATTCCTCCTTCATAGTAAAATTCTTCTTTTTCATTATGTCTTTCATCTTCTAATATTATTTTTATACCCTTATTTAAAAAGGCCATTTCCCTAAGTCTATGCTCTAATGTTTCAAAATTAAATATAATATCCTCAAAAATTTCGTCATCTGGTTTAAAACTAATAGTAGTACCAGTATCTTTTGTAGTTCCAACAACTTCTAATTCAGTTTCTGGTATACCTTTTTTAAATTTTTGTACATGTTTTTTACCATCTCTTTTAACTTCAGCTATTAACCATTCTGAAAGAGCATTTACTACAGATACACCTACTCCGTGAAGTCCCCCAGAAACTTTGTAAGCTCCAGCATCAAATTTTCCACCCGCATGAAGTATAGTTAACACAGTTTCTACTGTTGATTTTCCCGTTTGAGGATGAATACCTACTGGAATACCACTTCCATTATCTTTTACCGTCACAGAATTATCTTTATTTATAGTAACTGATATAGTATCACATTCACCGGCCAAAGCCTCATCTATACTATTATCTACTACTTCATATACCAAATGGTGAAGACCTTTTGGCCCTGTACTACCTATATACATACCAGGTCTTTTTCTAACTGGTTCTAGCCCTGTCAATACTTGAATTTGATCTACTGAATATTCTCTTTTGCTATTTTTATTAGTCATTTATTTCCCTCCATTACAGTTAAATTCTTAGAATTAATAACTTCTCCTTACAAGTGTTTTAGAAGAAATTTTTGATTTGTATATTTTATTTTTAGAAGTTATGATATAAGTTCTAATATCTTTATCTTCCCTGTTGGAATCAATTGTTTCTCCCATGAATTCTAATAAGTTTTTAGTGTCCTCAGATTTTAGAGAAGTCTTAGCATCTATTATTGCCACTATTTCTTTTTTAGGTATCAAATTGTTTTCTCCAATGTGCAAAAACATATTATATATCTCCTTTTTCATGTACAGCTCCATTTTTTATATAAAATATTTTTTTCTTTATATCTTCCATTTCTTCTATTTCAATCACATCTGTGGAGGTTACTATAGTTTGTAAATTACTAAAATTATTTATTAAATATTTTCTTCTATCTTCATCTAATTCAGATAGTACATCATCAAGAAGTAATATAGGATATTCACCTTTTTCTTTTTTTATAAGTTCAACTTCTGCTAATTTAATCGACAAAACAGCAGTCCTTTGCTGACCCTGTGAAGCAAAGGACCTGGTGTCAAAATCATTAATAAGAATTTTAATATCATCTCTATGGGGCCCTATTCCTGTAGTACCCTTAAATAAATCTCTTTTTCTATTTTGTTTTAGTCTATCTAAAAAGTCTCTTTCAATTATATCTTTTACATTTTTTGTTTCAGTTACATTTGTAATATAATTTAATGTTAAATTTTCCATATTATTAGTCAGTTTTTTATGAACTAAATTTGATACATAAGAAAGATCATTTATAAATTTGTTTCGTTCAATAATAATTTCAGTTCCTATATTTGCTAGTTGAAAATCAAAAATATCTAAAAGTTGCTCATTATTTTTTCTAGATTTCAATAAATTATTCCGTTGGAAAAGTATTTTATTGTATCTACTAATATTATAGTCATACATAGGCTTTATTTGAGTAATCTCCATGTCTAAAAAATTTCTCCTTACAAAAGGTCCATCTTTTATTAGTCTTAGATCTTCTGGAGAAAAAATAACAACATTTAGACCGCTTTGTAATTTTTTGTGTTTTTCTAACTCAATTTTATTTACTCTAATTATTTTTGTTTTATTTCTGTCTAATTTAATTTCTATTAATTTCTCTTTATTCTGGGATTTTAATAATGCGCCAATATAACTTACATTTTTATTAAAATTAATTATATCTTTGTCGGAATTTGTCTTAAAAGATTTTCCTGTAGAACAAAAATATATAGATTCTAATAAATTAGTCTTGCCTTGAGCATTCTTTCCTATGAATAAATTAACACCTTTATTTAGTTGAATATTTAAGCTACCATAGTTTCGAAAATTTATAAGCCTAAGATTTTTAACATACAATAAAAGCACCTCACAAAATAAAAGCTCCATCTATCATATCACAATATATTCTCCTATGCCTAATATCTCTATCTTATCATCTTTTCTTACTTTTTTACCTCTTTCTATGACTATCTTACCGTTTACCTTAACATTTCTATTTTTAATAATTAGCTTTCCTTCACCACCAGTTTCAGCTACCCCAATATATTTTAAAAACTGGTCTAATTTAATATATTCTGTTTCTATTTTTATTTTTTTCATAAATATCCTTTCCTTAATAATCTTCTTGTGCCAATCTCACTGGTAATACTAAATAAGTATAGTTATCTACACCAGCTGGTTTAATAATACAAGGATTTAAACTTCCCATAAAGTATAATTCTAATTCCTCTGAATCAATAACCTTAATACCATCTAAAATATATCTAGAATTAAAAGCAATATTTAAATCTTCACCTTCTAAATCTACCAACAATTCTTCATATACATTTCCAATTTCAGAATTAGATTTAATTACAATCTTATCATCAGATATATTTAATTTTACTAAGTTTGCCTTTTCTTCTCTTGCCAATAAAGATGCTCTCTCTAAACTATCTTGTAATAATTTTTTATCTACTATAATTTTTGTTTTATGATCATTTCGGATAATATCTCTATAATTTAAAAATTGTCCTTCTAATAGTCTTGAGAAAACTAATGTTTCACCTATATCAAAAATAATATGACCAGGAGCTAACGTAATTTTTAAATCTTCTTCATCATCATCAAGAATTTTAGTTAATTCGTTTAAAGTTCTACTTGGAATAACTATTTTCACATCATCTGATGGTTCAATATTTATATTTCTTAAAGCTAATCTATAACCATCTAAAGCTACAAAAGAAACTTGACCTTTTATTATTTCTAGAAGCACTCCAGTTAAAATAGGCCTAGTTTCATCTTGAGTAGTTGCAAAAACTGTTTGTCTTATAGATTCTTTAAATAAATCTCTAGGTATATTAAAACTAAGTTTATCTATTAACGTAGGCAACTCTGGAAATTCATTAGCTGGATTACCTACTAAATTAAATTCAGTATTTTCACAAACTATATTAATATTATTATCTACTACTTCTATATCAATAGGAGCATTAGGTAACATTCTAACAATGTCTCTAAAAATTTTTGAATTTACTACAATGGAACCTTCCTCCAATATATCTGCTTTTACATAAGTCTCTATTCCTATGTCTAAATCAGTACCTGTTAATTTAATTTTATCATTTTTCGTCTCAATTAGTATACCATCTAATATTGGTAAAGTTGTTTTTGAAGAGATTCCCTTTTGTACTATATTTGTTCCTTTTGATAAATCCCTTTGTTCTACTTGTATTCTCAATTGAAAATGACCTCCTTTATTTTGCTATATAGAAAGATAGAAGGATATATATTATAGTAGTAATAGTAATAGGGGGTGTTTATATGTGGATAACTATGTCTAGCCTCTGAATTTGTAAAGTTATTGGATTTAATAACTTGTGTATAACAAAATAATAACTAGCCTTTTTATCCACACTAATCAACAGAACTGACATTCTTTAAAATATCAACAGTTTATTAACAGCCTTATTAACAGATTTTTGTTGATTATTCCCCTTTAATTTCTTTTATTACAGATTCAATTTTACCACTAAAATCTTCACTTTCTTCTATTTCTTTAGATATTTTGTCACAAGCATGAATAACAGTAGTATGATCCCTACCTCCAAATTCATCTCCTATTTTTGGTAGTGACATATCAGTCAGTTCTCTAGTTAGATACATAGCGATTTGTCTTGGAAAGGCTATAGCCCTTGTCCTCTTTTTTGAATTAAAATCTTCCATTTTAATATCGTAATTGTTTGTAATTATTTTTTTAATAAGATCTACTGTAATCTCTCTAGGTTTATTATTGGCAATAATATCTTTTAAAGCTTCTTCAGCCAGTTCTACAGTTACTTCTTCATTAGTTAAAGAAGAATAGGCAACTATTCGAATAAGAGCTCCCTCTAGTTCTCTAATATTAGATTTAATTTTAGTTGCAATATAATGCATAACATCATTAGGAACGTTTATATTTTCAACACTTGCTTTTTTCCTTAGTATGGCAATTCTCGTTTCTAAATCTGGTGGTTGAATATCGGCTAGAAGGCCCCATTCAAATCGTGATCTTAATCTATCCTCTAATGTAGGAATTTCTTTAGGAGGCCTATCACTAGATATAATAATTTGTTTATTGGCTTCATGTAATGAATTAAATGTATGGAAAAATTCCTCCTGAGTCCTTTCTTTGCCAGCTATAAATTGGATATCGTCTATTAGTAGCACATCAATATTTCTGTATTTATTTCTAAATTCTTCATTTCTATCATCTCTTATTGAATTAATAAGTTCATTTGTAAACTTTTCAGAAGATACATAAACAACCTTTGATTTAATATTTTGATTTAGAACGTAATGAGCTATTGCATGCATTAAATGGGTTTTTCCAAGTCCAACTCCTCCATATATAAAAAGAGGGTTATAGGCTTGAGCAGGTGCTTCAGCTACTGCTAAGGATGCTGCGTGGGCAAAACGATTACTATTTCCAATAACGAAAGTATCAAATGTATATTTTGGATTTAGTTGAGATCTTTGCTTATTATCAATATTTTTAATTTCTTGAGTTTGTATATTATTTATATTGTTAGTAATTGGGTTTTCTCCAGGAATTATGAAATTAATATTGTAGTTTTTATTTGTAACTTGTTTAATAGCATTTTTTATTAAATTTAAATACCTACCTTCTAAAATACCTTTAGTAAATTCATTTGGAACTGCAAGCAATATTTCTTCATTATTTAAAGATACAGGTTCGATAGTTTTTAACCACGTATTAAAACTAACTTCTGTAAGTTCAACTTTTATTAATTTTAATGTATTATTCCATATATCCTCTAAGTTAGGAACCATTTTGTCCATCCTCCTATTTATTTAGAAATTATAACCAAAATGTAGAAGTTTATAACGAAAAATTAAATTATCAACATAATTATCCACAGAAAATTAGAAAAATAACAATTTATTTTCCCTAAAAGAAAAGATATTACTTGTG
>NFYZ01006407.1_pt1 | contig 10489 bp, 12 predicted proteins | sample 1092561 | NCBI WGS metagenome assembly NFYZ01 (sample SAMN03609887, study PRJNA323583) | gut metagenome | isolation source: feces | host: Rattus norvegicus | place: Malaysia | collected 2013 | reverse complement strand
CCTCATTGATATATACTTGATTTGCCTAGCCTTTTGTTGCGTTTTTTTGTCAAAATACTATCTCCTCATTGATATATACTTGATTTGCCTAGCCTTTTGTTACTATTCTTTTGCTAAATTTGTACTTCTTTTCCATCTACTACTACTATTCTATATTACAGATGATATTTTTATTACTACAATATAGCAATATCAATGATTATACCTATTTTGCCTATTGGTGCGGAAAACACACCCTAAAACACACCCTAAAACATACCTTGAATCAAATAACTTTTCAAAATTACTTGACTTTATCTATTATAAAATATATCCTAAAAGGTTTTGTATAGGAAAAAAGGGCATAGGTATCCTGTTTTCAGAATACCATACCTATTTCCTTTCATCTCACATATCCCAAATAGGATTGCATGAGGTTTCAAAGGCGTGTAATATAGTCGGATTTTTCATTCCCGAATATAATCTAGTGTGCCACTGTCCCCACTTCATACAAGCCATTTAAAAGGCTTATAAGCGACTATATGTATCTCAACCAGCGATTTCCCCCCGAACCGTTTATATTTTACTTGGGTCTGCGTTCCCTACCCCAATTAGGACATATCAGACATTACACTTATCCAATATGCCCAGACAACTCTTTGCTGTAGCTTGTCCAAACTATCGTTTTTACAGTGGTATCGGCATCCACTTTTACAACTCAATATTTAATTTTAGACATAAAAAAGACACTCCCAGTTATTTCCAGAAGTGCCTTAGCCTTAAAAGTTTTATAATTTCTATTGCAATCTTGTCTTACTAATGATATACTATAGTTATTATAAAACTTCCTTTTGTAGCAAGTGGTCGTGCACTTCTACCTAGTCCATAATCGCTGTCAACGATATGGAGAAGGAAGTTTTTTTATTTTAAATTAATAATCTCGCCTTAGTTGTTCAAGTGCTTTTTGATGTATCTCTCTATCTTTATCGTTTGTATCTTGTGTAATTTGCCATTCCAACGCCTGTATTTGCTTAGCTAATTTCCCTTTGTCAGTACTTGTGACTACTTCTAGCATTATTTTTTACCTCCTTTTTTCATAGATATATATTTTTTATTGGTAAAATTGTTGAGGGGATTGTATTTGTCATAATCTCGCCTTAGATCCTCACCAAAGATATCGACATACTCTTTAACCATCTCCAAACTTGCGTGACCTAGCATCTTTTGCAATGAGAATATATTTCCACCGTTCTGTATCCATAGCTTGGCGAAAGTATGCCTAAAACTATGAACCCCTTGCTTCATCACACCCCGCCTATTGTTGTATCTCTCTATCGACTGTCTTAAACTATTATTATTCATTTGCTCAGAGTAGATAGATGTAAACAAGTAATCATCGTCACTGGAAGGTTGCCTGTATGCCAAATACTCTTGCAATATCAAGCACATTTTGTGATTAAGTGGAACGACTTGCTGTTTCTTATTTTTTGTAGTAGTAAAAATTACAATTCCACTTTCAAGTTTCAAGTCTTTCATTTTTATGTTGCATATTGTATTAGCTCTGCACCCTGTACTTAGTAAAAAATTTATGATTACCCACGTTCTATATTCAGAGAAGTCGCATTTCTGTAAATTAGGCTTTCTTAGCAATATCTCAATCTCTTTATCTGTATAAGTTTCCTTGACCTTCTTCTCTGCCTTGTGGATTGTAATTCTAAAATCTTCTACATAATGCAATTTGATGAAACGGTATATAATTACTCTTAATCCTCTAAGATAAGTATTTACTGATATATCGCTTAGTTGCTTTTGATGTCTTAAATTTAAAACATATTCATCTACTAGCTCACTTGTAATACCTTCCATATCTCCATCATAAAATTCCCTAAACTTTTCCCAGGAATCCTCATAAAATTGAATTGTTGCGTCTGCCAAATTCTTAATTCTGCAATACTTGATGAAATCACGAAAGGCATCATCTATGTTTTTATTCTTCTTATTGTTCATGGTGATTATGTCTTTCATATTTCCACCCCCTTAAACATAAAAAAAATAGACCCAATGATTATAGTAAAAAAACTATACATCACTGTGTCTATTTTTTGTGTTAGAGTGGCTATTTTAAGCCGTTTGGCGTACCTTGAGGGATTCGAACCCCCGACCCCTTGATTCGTAGTCAAGTACAAAGTTACAACGTGTATATATCAACGTTTTATCCACTCTTATTATATATAAATACAGTGATTAAAGTTGTCTTTAGTATTTAATTTTAGTATATATCAATATATCAAATAAGTCAATAACGTTATCCACATATTTTATTTATCTTCCCAATATTGTTATCACTTTTTCAATTGCTATTTCCTTTGTTGCTGTATCTGTTGCAGTTAATAAGAGATCCTCGGTCTTAATTATCTTTTTGGCAGTTACCTTTGCAGTGTTATTATTTTCCTTTGTCAATATTGCTAGTTTATCATTATTTATAGCAAAGTAAAAGTCCCCATCAACCTCTACATCATTGACAAATTTATGAACTGTATACTTACACCATTCGCCACCGAATATTTCATAATCAGGAACGCCTTGATACTCTGGCTCTGCTGTCATAGTATAAGTTATTTCCTCTGTTGGCTCTGGCTCTTCTCCTACTGCGACCCTTAGACTAGCCATCACATTGTTGGTGTTGGTAATACCCTCTACAAGTTGAAGAGTGCCAGGCAATGTATAAACGGCTGTAACTTCTCCATCATATGAAGATGTATCCCATGCAACGACTAAATCAATTGTTGTGCCATCATCTAATTTTGCCGTCACAATAGAAGGTAACTCTATATCTTCAATTGCAGTGCCATAATCAACTACAACATTATCAATCGCTTTAACACTTACAATGTTTGGGGCTGGTTTTGGCGGCTCATCAAAAGGCATAAGAGGTGTAATATTGCCATTTAACTTGTCATCTTTGTCATTTGTATATCTGTTTGCAATCTCATTAACTTTATCATCTGTTACATCGCTTATTGCAGTAGCTTTACAAGTCAATACTACAAGCCCCGACTTAGTGTAATCCATTCCTTGTACTTCCCACTTACTTCCCCATTTGATAAAGGCATCTAGTTTCTTGATTTGTTGAGTTACATCAGTCAATGGCAAGGTAACAGTTACTGTATCAGCCGATAATAGCATTATGCCATTATCACTTATAAAAAACTTATCACCTTCTACAATGGAAGGAAATTTATACAGTATATCCTTGATTATAAATTGTAAGTCGAAGTTGCATCTCCTAATTATACCCTTATAATATGTCAAATATCTCTTATCATTTACCTCATTCAATACCAAAAACCACAGGTCATTATAGTTTACATATAATCCCCTTTTTAGCTCTTCGTGAGTTATTATTCTCTTGTCGTCAAAGGTTCTTTCCATACTTGCATTATTTACAATTGCCCTTGCTGGCACATTATTCACCTTTACATTGTGACCGATTTGCTGCAATAAATATGTAATATCATTGTCAATGTTTATGTCAAAATAATTCATAAAATCACATCCTTTTATTTGTTTAAATGCTACACAACGCCATTTTAAGCAACGATAATTATTAAGCCATATAATTGGTCTATTAAAAAAATATCGTCTTGATTTACCCCCATATTTTGAACCTTGTATCTATAGAAACACCTACAAACGTTGATATTAAGCCATTTTGCAAGGCTTTTTATACCTTATTTTTCCACCCCTTACAAACGTTGAAATCAAGCCATTTGTAGATACCACTTGTTTTAAAGTCATAATCTATACCCCTATCATTGGCTATATTTATGTGTTTAACTTATTCAGTGAATAAATAGCCTATTGTTGCACCGCCATCAGAGCCAAAGTCATCATCATCATTAGGCATCATTCTTATTTTGCGATTGAGATAGTCGATTCTATTCATTAAATTTGTGTAAAAGTGCGTTATTGATATATCTTCTGTTTTATAGTTTTTCATAACGTTAGTGTTATTTGCAATACTTTCCAATACTGACATGGCTGTTTGATATATTGCTTTTAAGTTGGAGTTGGAGGTCGGCTCATATTCAGCCAATGGATCTAATCCATTTTCCTCAAGATATACTTGATATTGCTTTATCTCTATGTTTTCTATTCCCACTTCTAATTCTAGTCTTTCTATATTATTCATAATGTATCAATTCCTTTCTTATTTTTATATTTGACATTGGACTTGCATATTTGTATATGTTGATGAATATACTTTGATTGAATGATTTCAATTGAAGTATATTTTAGTGGCTAATTTTAAAAAGGATTGGGGTATAATTTCCCAGTCCTCTTTTATTTGGTTAAGTATAGTTAATTAATGTTAATGTTAAAGTTAATAAAGGTTAAACATTGTTAATACCTTCCCCTCTATTGGCAATCTTTACTGTCATACCGTTATCTATAATCTCTATGTAACCCTGATGTCTAGCCACTTTAACGTTACTTATATCTTGTAACGAACGTTCATTTCCTGGGTATTTCTCGCCTTGCTTGATGTGCCATAACTATTAGTTAGTTCACATATTGCTATAGTTTTTTCGTTTGTGAAACTATTTTTTCGTTTGTGAAGTTATTTTTTCGCTTGTAAAAAATGAGGTATGCTATTGGGCTATTTTTGAGAAAGGGGGTATCGACCATATATATTAAGACTCTTGTATTTATTGCCAATGCTGGTATATGTAATTGTCAGAATATTCTTTATGTCACAAAACTTTAATTTTATGACTAATAACACTAGATTTTATTACTTATTACACATAATATTGTATTATATGTAGTATTTATAGTATATCAATTTAGAATTGTCTACTCTTGCAACACAATTGATAGATTAACTTGCATACCCTCTTATATAACTTGCATTTGTGTCTGTATCTTGCAATATTTATAAGTGTTGAAGGATTATATTCAATTATTATAGTTATATAAATTATATAGTATATACCCCATATAGGTATTATGTATTTATCTGAATTGCTTTAATATTATGATACACGTGGGTGCGTTGTGATATATTTGTAATATAATTGTAACCATTTTGTAACCTTATGATACACGTGGCACTGTTGCCTATAACAGGGGCAATTTGGCAACTGTTTTACCTCTAATTGATAACCATTATCAAATAGCCATTCCACTACAATGACTCCAACTCCACAAACGCCAATACGCTCAACCAACGCACCACACAAGGCAATGTGACTAACTAACTAGCACTATCGTCACTGCCAACCTCCAACCTCTCCATCTCTTGTGTTACATCATACACGTATGGACTCTGTGCAAGTAATGTTTCCAATGATATTGTACCCGCACTATACATTGTATTCAAGTTGTCTATTACTTCCTTGTCGTTGGCTGGTATATCAAACTTAAAGGTACAACTGATATATCCCTCATAGTCTTTATCTATCACTTGCAATAGTTTCTTTATCTTCTTCCATCTCTCGTCAAACCCTTCATATAGGTATTTGCTTGTCATGCTTGCTTTTGCTATTGCCATGTAGAATAGTATCTTCATGCTCGTTTCACTTATGTTACTGATTTCCATAGAGTTCATAGAGATGGCTGGTGTCATTGATATGTTCAGTAAGTTCTGGTGCAACGTACCATACAACTCCTTAAAGCTCTGATAGTCCATCTTAGCGACCGCATACTCAAACGTACTCATATGGTCTAATTGCAATACTTGTCCTACCAGATGTGGATTGATTCCACCCTCGCCATTCTTGCCCGTTGCTAATTTAGTACCTGTCATAGTAGGCAATGGATTTAGGAACTTGAAAAAACTATCAGTGTACTTTGAAAGCAAACTTTCCATCTCATCTATTATACCAACCCAATCTTCTAAATCACTTCTACCCTTCAATTCATCTTGTTCTGACGGTAATATATATCTTATTGGTAACCCTGATAGATTAGGATATGCCCCCACCAAATGCAAGTCCCCGCCCCTATCACTGTATTCCTCTACCTTGTCCATAGTGTAAACTGTATAGTAAGATATGCCTGAACTTATATAATGCTCTATAAAGGCAATATAGTCGCCCCTACTATCATATACTGGATAACTGTCGCATGATTTTATAATATGTGACTTAATCTTCCTATCATCATCTAAATATAAATACTCATATGCCTCCCCATACTTTAGCATAAGATCAAGTACCTTGCTGTCAATATTATTATACTTGCCCTTCTTGTATATCTCCTTATATACTTCTAGTGTTTCCGCATCATCACTTGTCAAGGTGACGGGATTCTTCAACAGAAAACTATTTTGAAATGTCAATATAGGCTTAATATACTGCAACACGATTTTTCTGGTCTTGAAGTGCTGACCCTTCCACGTCACATCGCCCCTTTTTAATATGTCATGCTTGCCATCGATATACTCCATCACGTTTAGTGCTTTCATAATCCTGTCAATGTGCCAACTCTCGCCAACCTCATCGGCAAACCAAAACGGACTACCCTCATACTTATCATTGATATATCTTTCTAATTTGCTCATACAATAACCACCTTTCTTATATTTCGTGGTCATTTAAATCGACCTCGAATTTCTAAATGTTCATCTTGCACAAATAAAAATAAAAGGACTACCAATTAAGGTAATCCTATCTCCACGTCAAAATTTTAAAATCATAATCCTCACCATCATCAAATAAATAAGGTATCTCCATGTACTTAACATCATTAAGAGATACCATCACATTTTTTTTATTTAAAATGTCATCAAATATGTAATACTTATTCTCAAACATTTCTCTATCATGTTTATTCTTAACAACCGCCTCGTTACGTTGCTGGAAGTCCAAGAAGTCAATCACTTGTGAATATGTACAGTTAATTGTCATCATGTTCCTATTGCCTTTCAGCAACAACTTAATAGTAACTACAGTAGTATCAAAATCAATATCCTTGCTTACCTTTGCCATTATCCTATTCCCCCATTTTCAATAATTCTTCTTCGGTTAGTTCCTTCAAAATCTTCTTCTCGCCATCTACACGCCCCACTAGATAGATTCTTTGCACTATGTCTGTGCTAATCATCTTGTCTTTAGTATAAAAGTACTCATGCAAAGGTGATGTACTATACAATATTTCCCCGACAATCCCACATTCAAATAGGATTCCTATATCTTTTCTTTGCAGTGCATAAGCTCTTCCAATTTCAAATGAAGGGGTAAAAAATATTCTCTCTTCTGCGTGTGTTATTTCCCCGTTTCTTAAACAATTGGTCATTTGTCCATGGTTAAAGTAGCCATTTTCCATTGAATTTTTAGCACTGGCAACGCCCATGCCCCTATACCACTTTTCTATTTTAAACATAATCAACACTCTCCTATTAATTACATCTCGATTAAAATATAAGCTATCATTGAGATATTTAAGCTCATGGACATCCTTAGAGGATTGCTTATATAATTGTAAAATTCCTCTTTTGCTATGTTAAATAAAGTTTTCAATATATTCACTCTCCTTTTAGTCAGTTGATACTAATTTGGTACTAACTGAAAATCTGTCTAGTTTGATTACTTTCTTTTTCCATTCCTTTTACCTTTAGGTATAAAAAACCTTTTAACATACTTTTGTCTTTCCTTACTTTCCAGGAGGAAGTTATTAATCAATCTTTCAAGTCGTTCTTCTTTTGTTTCATTCTTTTTAGGATATTGAAATTTCATTTTCTTATAGTTTCTTTTCTGTTCCACCTCGAACACTCTCCTTAAATATAGCTCTTATTTTCTTTTAATGATTGCACTGCCAATGCTGTGGCATCTACAATATCATCATAATTATTTGCACCATCTATGTTACCTAATGCACCGTTTCTCTTTTGCACGTATATTTTCATCTGGTCTAGACACTCTTTATCATTGATTAAGATAATACCTGTTTCAAATGCTTCTTTCATGTCCCCCATCAACTTAGTCTTACTTACATTATCTGTATAGAACCCATACTCACTTGTCATAGTCCCTTTAATCTTATCAAACTTACTAAATCTCAACACTTGCAAGTAGCCCTTCTCACGCCTTAACTTATCTATTAATGATAATCCATAAGAGTTACGCTCTATTGCATACATACAATAATTAAATAAATGTCCCATATCATAGGCTATTTGTGCAAATCGGTAAATTGGTATATCATTTCTGTAAAATGTAGCAACCTGTTCACCTGAACTATCTAATATACTAATTGCACTATAGTCCCCTTTTAAACCCGCTGCACTGTCTATTCCACCAAAATAACGCTCTGTGCTTGATATTGGCTTATATATGTATAATCCATTCCCATAATACTTGCTTAGACTATCAGGTAAATCCTTGCCTATTTCATTTGTTTTTAAGTGTGGAAGTAGATAGTTGTATCTTTGGGCAATATCCTCTGCACTAAAGTAACCTGTATCGGACTGAATAAATGAATGGTCGGCTGTAATAGGAAACTCTTGATTAAAAGCATCTTCCCCAATATCTGACATCTTGTACCTTCTCCATAGTAATTGTGGGATTGTAATGTCGTACTTCTCATACAGTTCAAGCTCATTTGGGTAGAAATACTCCTTTGTTGCTAAGTAAGGTTGTCCATGGTTCTGTGCCTCTGCCCATGCCTTAGCCTCTTCAATCTCAAACTTGAACATTTGTCTATGTACTTGCCCACCCCAGCCGTAGAAGAACGGCTTGTACTTTGAATTACCTTTTTCTGCCGCCTTATATATTTCATAGTACTTATTTCCAATTCCATTACTCGTACTTTCAATACAGAGAAAAGCGTCTGGATTCTTGAGCAAACTCTGCTCTAGCGATATTAGTCCTCTTTCCTGGGTATCATCTGTCCAGAAAGCCATTTCCGACAAATGCAATATATGGCACGAAAATCCCCTTCCAAGCTCTTTATGCCCTGCTGTTTGCACTGATATCCTCGAACCATTCTCAAGCAATAACTCATACTTGTTTGATCTCTTTTGTTTAATCTTTATCTCTGGTGGCAAACTATCATACATATTTTTAAGACGTTGAAATAAGTTTTGAGTATTCTCACCCTTATCAGTAACCATCAAATATTGTGAGTTAGGTATTCGATGGCTCGACCACAACATAATTCCCAACATCATGGTCGAGAAACCTAATTGTCTTGTCTTAGCTATACAATTAAATCTTCCCTTATTCCGCCAAAAGTCCTTCTGTGCATCGTTGAAAACAAAAGGTACTAACTTATTATTATTATCTACTATCTTTACAAAATTACCGCACCATAGAATTGGGTCATCCATTACCTTCTGTAATTGTTTCTCATAATTAGACACGCTTTCACTTCCTTCCTTCCTTCCTGTAACAATAAAAAATAAGAGGTATAATAGTATGCCTAATACTACTAAAACCTCTTACAGTCGATTCTGTGACGTCATTTATATATCTAGATTCAATTTTGGCTTATCTTCTTCTTTTTTTACTTGTTTAAGTCTTTTTTGCACTTCTTTTTGCATATCTAGCATTGTTTTTACTGCTGTGGCATTGCCATTTTTTGCTTGCTCTTTGATTGCGTCATATACATCTAGCAAATCAGCATCAAAATTATTCTCATATAGTATATATTGTAGTCGTATATACTCTGGACTACTCTCCCACAACTCCAAAGCTCTATATCCTTCCTCACCAATTTCCATATAATCCATAAATTCTTCCTTATTCATTCCACCATAATCTAACCCTTTTCTAGTTTGCAATTGGTTTCGATGCAGGAAGTATTTTCTTTTTCTTTCATAACCGATTTTGTTAATCTCTTCCCAAATATTAGCCATTATTTCCCCCACCTTTCGACTAGTACATCAATATTTTTTTGCATCTCCTGTTGATTGTTAAGTACAGATACCATCAAATCTTCTAAGACAAGAGTTTTGATATGTACTTTCTCCTGTTCAGATAATGTATATCTCTGATTCATCTCTAAACGTTCAATCTTTTTTTGTATCTCATCCAATATTTCCTTTGTTGTCTTTGCTTTTACATTTTCAAATTTCCTCAAATTCAAACTTTCCATTACAAACACTCTCCTTTTATTTTTTATTAAATTCTATTGCCCTTTTTATGGACTTATATTTATCATTAATTTTAAAAAACTCTTCATTTGCTTTGATATATTCGTTATAACACATATCTTTTTCCTCTTGATTATCCATAAATCTGATAGTTTCAAATTCTGCTCTCAACCTGTGAACTCTATCACTAGCATCGTTAAACAATACTTTTGTTTCCTTCAACATCTCTTCTAAAAAAAATAACAATGTACTTGTATCCGTTGGTAAAAATTCCATTACAAACACTCTCCTTTAAATTTTTATAATAAAAAAGCACCTACAAAAGTAAGCACCAACAAAATTAAACACATATTCAAACTACAAATTGTCGTTCACTCACGTTCACGAGTATATTTATATTTATATATTAAAAAA
>NFYZ01004063.1_pt1 | contig 10506 bp, 9 predicted proteins | sample 1092561 | NCBI WGS metagenome assembly NFYZ01 (sample SAMN03609887, study PRJNA323583) | gut metagenome | isolation source: feces | host: Rattus norvegicus | place: Malaysia | collected 2013 | reverse complement strand
TTGTTATCCTAAAGGCTTTTTATCCTTTAGTTCTTATAGTTTCCTATAAGGTCGGCGTACATTATTATGTGTATTCTAAATACACCATAGGACACTCTTGGAGATATTATATTTATTCAACCTCTACGCTCTACAATACTTATTAACCTTTCGTAATCTAATAAGTTATCTCGGTATTAGCTTATAATTTTTTAGATTCTATATATTCTTTCATTTTAATTTCTTTTCTTGTTAAATAAGGAATATTTAAATTTTTATAAAAATAATCAAATAATACTATTATATCATTATATTTATTATACTGTAAATAATAAATATGATTAAATTTATTATAATAGGGTTCTTTTTCTGATAGATTTAAAGTATCATGTAAATAAACACTTAATGATTTCATCATTTCATATGTCCCACAAAAACCCATATAATTAGAAGAACGTTTCTTATGAGCTACAGCCGCTATTCCATCTCCATCATAAAATCCCAAAATAAAAAATCTTTTAAATTCTTCAGGAATATTAGGAATACCAGTTAAATTATAAGTTTTATTTAATCCGCAACCTAAATTAAACAAATCTTGTATTAATTCTTTACAAGTTACTCTAAAACGAACATTTCGTTTAGAAAAATTATATTCTTTACCATTAACAATATATTTTTCTTCAGTTTGAATTTCTTCTATTGGTAAACCACTTTCTAATTGTTTTTTAAATTCTTCTATTATATATCTATCTTCTTCTTTTAACTCTAATCCCAAACTTATCTTTGTATAAGTGTCACTCTTTTTTGAAAACATAAATCCACCATCAGCATATAATAAACCTAAAAAATAAGCTTTACTTGGAGTATTTATCTCTTTAAAATAATTATGATTACAATCTGATGATTTTCCATTTGGCCTAGTAATTTGAAATTTTCTTAACCAGTAATTTACTGTTCCTTGTTTTATTTGTAGTTCTCTTGAAATATCTTCTATAGTTTTATTTTCTTCAACATATTTTTTCTTTATTTGTTCTATTTGTTCTTGTGTAATAACCATAGGTTTGTGAGCATGAGATTTTAAACCTTTTGATTGTAAGAATTTATAACCAGCATTTTCTCCAATACCTAATTTGTTACAAATTTCTCTTGTACTAAAACCTAATTCATAATATTCCATAAATTCTTCTTCATACCATCTTCCTTTTTTAGGCATTTTTTCATCTCCTTTCTTTATAAATTAAAATACTTAGCTTTCACCGATTTTGCCCTATTTTTTACTTTCTATCACTAGAAAGGTGGCCCAGATTTAAGCCACTGATTTTCTAAGTTTATCAGCCCACAATAGACTAAACCCACCAATTTCAGGGTCTCGTACAATAGTCATAAAATTTTCTTGATTAGGTAATAATCCATAGTTAGCTAAAGCATATCTCTTTACAACTTCTTGCTCATGTTCATTTAATCCATATTCAGTCATTTCATCATACCATAACTGAATGTTTTTTCTAAATCTACCATATCTCTCTAATGGACTTTCTGCTCCAGGTTCAGGAGCCATAAGTCTCATTACAGAATTTAAAGCAGATAAATCAGTTAAACTTCGTGGTCTAGCTACTTTAATAGCCTGAATACCACTTTCTTTTTCCATTTGGAATAATGATATAATTTTATGGTCACAAATCATATCCCAAATTTCAGAATTGTCTCGTTCTATATTATATACACCTATATATTTTTCATAAGTATTTTTTAAAGAACCTTGCCATTCAATTAAATTATCTTGTAAAAGTAATTCAAGACAAATTTTTATTTTACCTAAACAGTCTGTAGCAAGAAGGTCATCTTTGATAAGACCTTCATCCTCAATTTGATGGAGGTCATGTTGTGTAATAATATCACCAGAACTAGTTTTCATTAATGCACAATATTTTTCAATAGGCTCTGAGGTAATAACTACTCCACCAGCATGTGAACCTACACCATTAATCAAACCTTCTATACTTTTAGCTACATTCCATACTTCTTTATACTTTCCAGTCATTAAATTAACAAACTCAATATTAGGAGGTAAATTTTCATTTTCATCTCCATAAAAAGTTTGAGTTAAATTATATTGCATCCCTCTAGGTGCCAAAATAAAAGAAGATAAAAATTGAGCTTCTTCTGGTGTTACACCTAAACCTCTTGCGGCAGTTTGAATAGCACTTTTAGCTTTAACTGTAGACAATGTTTGTACTTTCATTACTCTACGTTTCCCTAATTTTTCATCATTGCCGCAATATTTTTGTTGAAGTAAAGAAAGTACTTTATCTCTATAGGAATTAATAAAATCACTATCAATATCGGGTACGCTTACACGTTCTGGATTTAAAAATCTCCAAGGGTAAGTTTTAGTTTCTTCTCTCAAGGGATTAATTTGTGTAATATCAAGCAAATAAAGCAAAATAAAACCTACACCACTACCTCGTCCTGGTGCTACTATACTACCAGCTTCCCAACAAGTGGCTACTAAGTCTCTAACTTGAAGTAAATATCCAGACCATTGTTGACCTGTTTTATCTGAAATCATTTTAATAGTAACTAGATTTTCTTCAATCGCATCATAAGTTTCTTGATTAGCTAATTCTTCTTGATTAGATTCAATTTTTTCAAGAACAACTTTAACTAAGTGCCTATTACATTGATGGTCAGATTTATAATATTCTTCAAGTAAAGGAATTTTATCTTTATATTTATTTACTAATTTAATATCAGGTTCAGTTTCTTCAAGAGGAATATAAGGAATAACTAATTCTTGGTCTAAACTAAACTCTTCAATTTGGTCAAATATTAATTTAGTATTTTCTAAACCCTTTTGAACAACATCATATCCAAGATAATCATCAGTATAACTATGGATTTCCTCTTCTGACATCATATAAGTGGAAGCATAAAATTCTCCAACTTCTCTTTCTTTTCCACCATCTTCGTTTGATTTAAGAAAAGCTTCATGAATTGGTCTATCTTCTTTACGCAAATAGTGACTATCTGTAGTCCATATATAAGGTATATCTAATTCTTCAGATAATTGAATATAAGCTTTATTAACTATTTTTTGGTCTTCTTGTAATGAAGGTTGTAATTCTAAAAAGAAATTACCCTTACCAAAACATTGTTCTATTCGCTTAAGCCATGTTTTAGCTCTTTTATAATTTGGATTATCTGGATTTTCTCTATAAGCTTCAAGAATATATTCTGGACATTGACCACCCAAACATGCTGTACTCGATATTAAATGTCCTCTATCAGCTTCTACTATTTCAAATAAATCATCATAAAAAGTAGGAGTTCTAATATTAACCCATGTAAAAGAGTTATCAATCCAAGCTCTAGTACTTAAAGTCCTAATCTGTTCATGCCCGATTAAATCCTTAGCTATAAGAATAAAGTGATAAAACTTATATTTCTTATCTTCTTCTATATCTTTTCTACCACATAAATAAATCTCATTTCCTAAACCTAATTTAAAGTCTTTCCATTTTTCTGGATTTTCTTTTTTTACTTTATTAAAATAATTTAAAATCCTTTTATGATTTGTGATTGTATCATGGTCTGTAAGTACTACACCAATATGATTTAATTCTTTTGCATATTCTATTAAATCTTCTACTTTTATAGTACTATCCATGAAACCACGGGTATTAGAACCATCTGAGTGGTTATGGACACTTCCAAAGGCCAATATTATCACTCCCTTTTAAAACTTTAAAATGAAATTTTACCATTAAAATATTTTAAATACTTTAAAATGCAAATTCATCTTCTATAGTATACACCTTTTTCTTGACTTTTTCAACCTTTTCATCACATTTTTCTATGCACTCTTCTTCTGTGTTATTTTCATCAATATCTTCTACTTGTTGCATTTTTACAACAATTTTATCTTCTTCTTTATTTTTAGAAGGTCTGCCTCTTTTTTTGGGTTTTTCTTCTACTACATTTTCATTATCTAATACTAAGGGTTCTCTTTTCTTAGGAGGTCTACCACGTTTCTTTTTTACTGGTTCTTCTATAGAAAGTCCTCTATCGTTTCCTTTATTATTAATAATAGTTGTAGTATCCCCTCTATTCCCAATAGTATCACCACTATTAATAGTATTTTCATTAATATCATCCATAGTAGATTCCATAAGCCAATCATCTATTTCACTCTTTCCATCATCTTTAACAGAATCAAAATAAAGTATCTTAACTTCAGGATTAACTTTATCTTCCCAAGCATTTAATACAAATTGACATATAATATTTAAACGTACCTTATATTTAGGTTTCCCTATTGTAGTGCGTGATTTACAAATCATAGTATCATAATCTAAAGACCCACAATATTTTTTAACAAACACTATACCATTATAAGTAAATCTAATGAAATTTTTATTTTCTCCATAAGCATTAATATCACTTGCTGGAATAACTAAATTGGTAATAACAAATATAGGTTCAGGAACAGTATTACCCCAAATTTCATAATTCTGAGCTACCTCAGAAACATATTCTTTCTTTAATTTATTAGCTGGAATTTCCCAATCACATTCATAAATAGTTTGTAAACTATCTAGAGGAATTTTTTGGTTAATTTCATTAATGATATTGTTTAAATCTTCTTTTTTAAATCGAACTCCAAAAGCATTACTATGACCCATACAACTAATACCAAACCCAGAAAGAAATTCATTTAAATCTTTAATATTTCCTTTAGCATAACCTCTAGCACTACCACCATAAGTAGTATTATCAAATTCTCTCATAAGAACTATTGGTCTATGGTATTCATTAGTAAGCTTATTTGCAATCAGGCCACTTGTTTCTCCACGTTCAATAGCTTTGGTTCCATCAACAAATATAACACTATTAGTATCTAAATGTTGTTTTTCTATTTGTTCTTGTATTTCTTTAAAATACTTTCGTACCTCTGTATCCTGCCTAGCTTTTACATTTACAGACATTCTAGCGGCATCCCAAGCTAAAGTGTGTTCTTCTATTTCAGGTTCAGGGTCATTCTTACTTTTACGTCTAGGCTTATATTGAACAATACCCTCACGTCCTAAAATAGCATAGAATAATTGTTCTTTTTCACTTAATTCTTCTCCTTTTTTAGCTTTTTTACCAAAACGAATAACACCATTAACTTTAGGAATAAGTACCCATTCAGCAGAACCAATATATCTATCAAAAGACATTTCATCAATTAGTCTATCTTGTAATTCATTAAAAAAAGGATTTCTACGATATGCTTTTTTCATTCCTTCAATAACATAATATCGTGTTTCTAAATCTCTTAAATCCATTCCATCTCCACAAATAGCAAGTGAAACTAAATCTAAGTATTTATAAATACAATCATCTGTACAATCATCAGGATATCTTTCTTTAAAAGCCTCAATTACTTTTAAGACAACTCCTCCACCAGAAAGTGTAGAGTTAGGATATTGTCCATCTGTATCATTAACTGAAAGAATATGATTAGTATATCTATCTACTTTAATCCTTTCAGGCTCACTTTCTATAATTTCTTTTGCTTCTTTTTCAAGAATCCATTTACCTGTTTCAATATCATAATATTCATCTGAAACTAAGTGGTGGTCAATTACAATTACTTCCATATTAGGAAAGTTTTTTTGAATTAAATTTAATTCAGGCATAGTAATACTAGCATCTGGAATTATAAATAAATCAATATCGCCTTGTTTAAAATTCTTAATTAAATCATAAGTAAGACCATGAGATTTTCCATCTGAAAACACATAAATAATATTAGAATCATATTTAGTATCTTGTTCAATAAACTGTCCTAGTATAGAAGCAGAACATAATCCATCATTATCATTATCAGGAAGAATTGCTATCTTTTTATTTTCTACAATATTTTTATATAACACTTCAACTAATTCATCCATATTTTTCATAAGAAATGGGTCATGTATCATACTTCGATTAGGATTTAAAAATTTAGGAATATCCTCTAATTTTACTCCACAATCCATTAATATTGTCTCAAGAAAATCTTCTTCATCCTTAAAACTTGTTTTATGTTTAACTACCCAATGCAGTTTGTCTTGTTTTATTACATTATCTGCCATATAAACTCCTTTAAAAGCTTTTATTTAAAATAATTAGAAGAAAAATCTAATGTTAGTTTACATAATTTTTCTCTAATTGTAGTATTTAAATCCTTTAAGAAAAAATTTAAATTAACTGAACCATTGCAAATAAATAATTTATCTACTCCATATTTTGCATGGTCTTCTTCAGATAAATTTATTGCTTCAAATAAACTACTATGATTATCTATTTCAATAAAAATCCTACTATAATTAAAATCAGTTTCTTTAAAATATTCCCATAAATGAGACATAATATATTCTATATAATTTTCTATATCAAAATAAGATAGATACTTATCACTATTATAATAAAATAACAATCCCAAGGCCATTTCAGTTGTAAATTCTTGTTCTTTTTGTTTTACCATAATATAATTGTATTCCCCCATTCAGCTAAAAAACAAATACTAATTAAAAAAGCAATAAAAAACGCAATTAAACCAAAACTAAAAATATATTGATATACATGTCGCCATATTTTAGTTGAATTTTTATACCATAAAAAATCTTCAAGTATATCATGTGCTAAAGGACAAAAACATAATTTCATTATGAAAACTACTATAATTACAACAACCAATATTGCAAACATAATTGTTACTAATCCAGTTAAAGTCATTTTTCTTTTTCCTCCAATACTTCAAAAACTTTATTATTTATTTTACTAGTTACTCTCATTCTTCTTTTCATTAATTGTTCAAATACAGCTTTTCCTTTATCTAATGGACTATCTTTCTCTCCCAATAGCTCATCTGTATCTAAAATAATACTTACAGTACAAAAAGGAATAATTCTAGCACTTAAAGATTTTAATTTGTTTATATAATTACAATATTTATTATATAAACTATTATCTTTTTTATATTCGTTTACTTTAGTTACATCAAAGTCTTTATCAAATCCTATAACAATTTCTTCACAACCCAATTTTAAAAGTTGAGTTAATTGCCAATCAGATACATTAAAACCACAAGTAGCAACTATATAAGGTTTTGTTTTAGAATTTTGATAATAAGTATCTGCTAAAAGGACAGATTTTTCTCCTTCAACTATTACTGCTTTTTTTGCTTTCTTAATATAATCTTTGTTTTCATATAATCCATAAAGATTTAATCCTAATGGGTGGTCATATAAAGTCTGATTGATATATAATGGCATATATTTTGCTGAATTCTGCATTTCAGGAAGCAAACTTCTTCGTCTAATTCCTACTAATTTTCCTTCTATATTTCTATGAGGAATTACAATAGCTTTTTGATATTCATACCAGCAAATACCATATTTTTGCATAGAATCAAAACTAATACCTTCATCTATCCAACCTTGATAAAACATATCATGGTCAAAAAACTTTAATATATTTTCATCCCAAAAGTTATCTATTACAATTTTTTCTTTTGCTTTTCTTTCTCTTTCTTCCGACATTCCTTCAAGCTCAAGTAATTCTTCTCGAACTTCTCTAGTTCCAATTTTACCTACAACTTTAGTTCTATCCCTTTTAGGTTTACCGACTTTTTGCCTAATATATTCAACAACTTTACCAAATTCTCCATCTTTAATATCTCGAATTGTTTTAATTCCATCCCAGAAATTCATCTTACCACAATTCGTATAACAATAAAAATCTTTGGTTTGAGTAAAGAAACATAACTTATGGCTATCTCCACCATGGCAAATCGTTTTAAACCATAAACAAGATTGACCTGTTCGTCTATCTGTAGTTCTATCATAAACGTAAGAACCATTTTCTTTCATTATTTGTATAACTATTTCAGGAGTGACTAAATCTAATAGTTCTTGTAAATCTATATTAGCCATTATTGTTTAATCACTCCTTTTAAGAATATTAAATTCTATATAACTTAAATTCTATTAAAAATTTTAGGTCTCCGTCCCATATAATCTGAAACAATGGCATTTGCTATAAGTTCCTCAATAGTTTCATCTTGCCCTTCTAAAATAGTCAAAACTTCTGCGGGGTCCAAATGAACAATATCTCCATATAATTCAAATCTTGTTTTTTCACAAGCTTCTTGTAGTTTAATATTGAATAAATCTAAATTAAAATGATTTAATCTTTTAGGATTCATTTCTTATTCCTCTTCATATCCATACCATTCATTTTCAGTTACTTCATAATCTTTATAATGCCTTTCACATTCAGGAAATTTATCTTCGACTTCTTTTTCTGCTTTTTGCTTTAGACTTTCTTGAAGAATTAACATATCAAGTACATCTAAATCATATCTGTCACTATCAAACAAACCTCTCATAGCATACATTTTACTTCTCTCCTTTACCAACTTTGCTAATTAAAAAATTTATATAGAAAATCACTAAAAATATTATATAAAACATCAAATTTATAAGTGACAGAATTACTTTCTTCATCAAAAACTTCAATTACAATAATTCTACAACCATCTGTTATAAATTTGCCACTTCCCATTATAAAATTAGAAGTAGTAATATCGGTATTAGTTAAAATATAACTAAATCCTAAAGTATCAATAGATGGAATAGGTAATTCATCAAAGGAATCTATAAATTTAATAGACTTGCAATTATTCTCTTTCATATTTAATATACCTTCTTACTAACTCTACCAATCAAAATCTTCTGCTGAGAATTTACTATTCTTAGAAAGTTTAGGGACAAATTTAATTTCCTTTTCAGGTGGAAGCTCTTCTTCTTTTTTATTTTTCATAGATTGTTTATTTATATTTTTGAACTCAGAATCGTTTTCATCCTCATACCCATCCTCTGACCCTAATTCAATATCAGGGACTAAACTAGAACCAGAAAGATTTAAATTAACTATATCTTCTGGATTCATATTTTCAAGAGAAGATTCTACATCTTCTACTGAGTTCGGAGTAAATTCTTCTTCAATTTCTTTTTCCAAATCATCTACTACAGATTCATCATCTTCAATTTGATTCATAATATAAGTTGCTTCATTAAGGTTACGGGTTAAAGTTCTCTTATCATTACTAATTGTAACCTTTTGGTCTTCATCTATTTCAATATAAGTTTGAGGAATTGAAATTATATTATATTCATAATCAGTACAAAATTGGTCATGTACACGCATTGTATCATAATCAACATAAAGCCAAATTTTCATACGTGTATATTTACCGCCACGATTTTTATAAACTGAATAACAAATATTTGGCTTAGGTTGCCCTAAATGAGCTGGACTACGAAGAATTTTTTCGAGTAATTTGTATTCTTTAGGTGTAGGACGTGAAACGATTGAACATACATCTGCTTTATCACTTAAAGCTTTACTCCCACGAATTATTGTTTGGTCATAATTTTGTTCATTCTTAAAATCACCTGAAACTTGTGTCCAACTATCTACACTTACATTATATTTTCTACTTATATCTTTTAGTTTCAAACCAACATTACTTAATGCTTGGTCTTCACGTACATTCATTTTCACTTTAATTTGGTCTTGATATTCTCTCAGCAACTCCGCTGTAGTGTGAATATAATCAAAAATTACATGCCCAATCTTATGTTCTACAATATGAAAATCAATTATCTTTTCCAAAAGACCAATATCATAATCTGGAACATACTCAAGGTAAATTCTAGACCTATCAAGAACATCAATAGCATAATCGACTCGTTCTTCCTCTCCAGGTTCATATTTACCTTCTGTAATATGTTCTTCTGGAACATCTGCTATATATGCTAAAAGAATTGGTTGAATTTCCTTCAACAATTCCATTTCCGTTCCTATATAAACTACACCATTTTGAGTGCCATGAGGATTTTTATACCAATGTCCGTCTTTATAATATTCACATACAAAAGATTTACATACATTAGCACATGAAAGCCTTGTTTTTCCTGTTCCACTCGAAGCACTACATAATGTAAATTTTCCGCCACGCATACCATAAGTTATAGTAGTAAGAAAATCACTAGCATAACTTAATCCATAAGCAACACTTTTTTTCCATTCTTCTTTTTGCCTACGGAGTTCATTACCTCCAGCTTTCATGCTTTCTCTAGTACTATTAGAGTTAAATTGCTCTGAAATTTTTAATAATTTACTTCTATAATAATTTAATATATCATCTGAAGTACATTCTTCAAAATATTCTCTTTTCGCATCTACTAATTCAGAATCAACTTCATTAGGGTCAAAGAACTCTGAAACGTCTGTTCCTTCTTTAACCAATTCCCTAAGAACTGTAAACTTTCTCATTTCCTTATAATTAGCTGGAAAATTTTCAAGAATAGCCATTTCAGAAGCCTTTTCTATATAAAGAGCTCCATTATTCCTTTTAAAAATTCCATACTTAGAAGGGAAAGCATTTTGTAAATAGTCCTCTATAATAATAGAGTCAAGTTTTTCCATTCCATT